>JAEEGH010021305.1_pt1 | contig 13398 bp, 11 predicted proteins | sample 9134181 | NCBI WGS metagenome assembly JAEEGH01 (sample SAMN16246544, study PRJNA631951) | gut metagenome | biome: gut microbiome; feature: rumen; material: DP-attached | host: Bos | place: Iran: Karaj | collected 2018-10
AGCGTGTGCATTACATGGCACCTTCTCCCGACCGAGTGGAAGAGGAAATGAGCAAATTCATTGACTGGTATAATGCCGACAAGCCTATCTCTCCCGTCATACGCTCGGCCATAGTGCATCTTTGGTTCGTCTCCATCCACCCCTTCGAGGACGGCAACGGCAGGTTGGCGCGCATCCTTGGCGACATGTACCTTGCCCGTGGCGACAACAGCCGTTTCCGCTTCTACAACATCTCATCGGAGATCAATCGCGACAAGAACCACTATTACGACATCTTGGAAAGGGTGCAGCACGGCGATGGCGACATCACAGAATGGATTGTGTGGTACCTTCACACCCTTTTGGCCGCCATCCGTGAGGCTTCGGCCACGGTGAGCACTGTTCTCAACAAGAGTTTCTTCTGGATGCGTTTCGCCAGCGTTCCGATGACAGAACGCCAAACCAACACACTGAATCTTTTTCTCGACGGTTACGAAGCCAAAATCACTTCCAAAACATGGGCGAATTTGAGCAAATGCTCAAAAGACACTGCTATTCGTGATATCCAAGACTTGTTGGAGAAGCATATCCTTATTGAAGACATCCCAGGAGCCAAACGTCCCAGCTATTCCATCAATTACGGTGGCTCGACGGATGACATCATGAAACGTTTCAGTGATATAGCCATACAAGAGGAGGCAGGAGGCTTTTATCTCACTGCAATCCTCGACGGAAAGACCAAGGTCAGGGAACGCCTACTCGCTTTGGATGCTGAGCGCTATCAGAAAGGCGACCTGCCTATGGAGCACCTGTTAGGGAAATACTGCACTTATATGTTGAAGTAAGGCATGAAAATCCTTGCGACTGTAAAGTTTCTTTACACCCACTGTAAAGAAACTTTACACTTTTACAATAGGGTAAAAGTGTATCTTGTTGATTCGTATTGTTTTATGATTTTGGCATAGATTATGCCATACGACACACAACAATTAAACAGTTCAACAATCAACAATTCAACAATAATGAGCAGTTACATCAAATTCCTTTCCCGAAACAAACTCTACACCGTCATCGAGGCCATCGGTCTCATCGTTTCCATTGCCTTCGTCATCTTGATTGGCAATTATGTGTATCAACAGTATTCCGTGGCTTACGGCAACCCTTATCGAAACAGGGTTTATGCCGTTGGAAATCAAGATTATATGTCGCTCTCGTGGTGGGACAAGGCCGTTTTTGAGGACAAACTTCCCGAAGCCGAAACTGTGGCCCGCATTTCTGGCTCTGACTATGACGGCTACATCACCGTCGGCGACGAGCAGCCTGTCAGTGCCGTCATTACCGAGGCCGACCCCGAAATCTTCGAACTCTTTCCCAGCCTGACCCTCATCGACGGCAGCATGGACGAGTACCGCATCAAAGGGCATTGCCTCATCTCCGAGTCGCTTGCCAATCGCGCCTTCAACGGCGACGCCGTCGGCAAGCCCATCCGAATCACCTATTTCGATGATAAAATCGAAAGCATGGTCTGTGGCATTTTCAAGGATGCCCCCAACTCAATGATGCCTAACTCCGATGTGCTGCTCAACCCCAAGTTTAACACATTGCCCAACCAAAAGCCTTTCAGTTCCATTGGGCAATATATGACCTTGATTAAAGTTCATGAAGGCACTGACCGAGAGCAATTTGCAAAGAAGGTCGAGGAGGTCGGACTGCCTAATTACTCCGATGGTTTCGTGAGTGCCATGCCGATTTACACTTTGCCGGAAGTCTTTTTCAATGACAACCAATGGATGTTCAAAGGAGGTAAAAAGCCGGTGATGCAAACACTGACCGTTGTGGTGTTGCTGCTGCTCGTTTCGGCCATTTTCAACTACATCAACCTCAACATGGCCCTTTCGGGAAAACGCGCCAAGGAGATGGCCACAAGGCGGCTTCACGGTGCCACGAAAGGGAGAATTGTCATGAAGTATATTCTTGAATCCGTGTCGTTTACGGCGGTGTGCTTCGTGCTGGCGTTTTTGTTGGCCTGTGCCTTGTTCCCGATGATGAACGGTTTGCTGAAAAACGTTGGGGGCGGCGATATGAGTATCGATGCATCATTGGGGCAGTTTGTACTGATCCGATTCGACTGGACGGTGGGCGTTGTGGCGGTTTATCTTGCAGCCATAGTGTTGGTGGGCGTACTGTCGGGCATCGCGCCTGCCGCCATTGCCTCGCGTTTTGAACCGATCGACGTGGTACGCGGCACCTATCGGCTTCAAACCAAAAGAGTGTTCAGCAAGATTTTCATTGTGTTCCAAAACACAGTCACCATCGTCTTGATTGCCATGGCGATTTTGATGGAGGTGCAGATGCGGCACATGATGAACCGTCCCACCAACATGCGTTCAGAGGGCTTGTATTCGCTGCAATGCTGGGTAAAAGATTATTCTGATATTGCGCCGCTCATCGACCGTTTGGAAAAGATCCCGAATGTGAATGCAGTGGGCTACGGTCGCGGTTTTGCTGGGCAGATGAATATGGGTACCACTGTAACCACGCCCGAAGGCGAAAGGGTGAACATGCAACTTATCTTATGCGATGAAACATATTTCAATATGCTTGATTTGCAAGTTGTTGAAGATTTCGGACTGCGTACCAATTCGGTATGGATGTCAAGGACTTTGGCCGAAAAACTCGCTTTGAGCGACTCAACGGCACATTATTACACACGTAATATGCATATCAACGGCAGCAATCCCGAGACTGTGGGCGGAATCTATGAGGACATCCCGACACGCTCGGCGGCATCTTCTGAACCCAACCAGTTTTCGGCGGTCATCATTGCACGAGCGGAAGACTTGATTTGGGGCAATGGTGTAATGATTGATGTTTCAGGCGATTACAAGGAAACAGAAAAGGCCATTCTCCAAGCCTACGCCGACTATTCCGAGGAAAAGAACGGCACCTACGTGGAGCCAGCGCAAAACGGCTATGTGAAAGACCTTAACAACTTGTTGCTGCAGCCTGCAAAAATGGCCATGCGCCTGCTGGAACTGTTCATGTTGCTTTCGGTGCTGATTTCTTTGCTCGGCCTCGTGGCCATGAGCACTTATTACAGCGAGCAAAGCACCAAGAGCATTGCCGTGCGTAAGGTGTTTGGCAGCAATGTCCGGCGCGAGTTGTGGCGCACAGTCAAGGATTATATGGTTCTCGTCGGCATCGCGGCACTTATCGGCATCCCGCTCGCGGTTTGGTTCTGTGGCCGCTATTTGGATCGTTTCGCCTATCGCATTGAGCATTACGGTTGGATCATCGCTGTGGCTGCCATCCTCGGTATGTTGATGGCCTTCTTGTCCGTCCTTTGGCAGACCTTGAAGGCAGCGCGGACGAATCCAGCGGAGGCTTTGAAGAAGGAATGAAAAACTAGTATCATTATTTTAGAATGAAAGGATTATTCGTATCTTTGAAGCCTAATAAATATTGTTATGAAATTTCAACTCACTATTACTGCCATCGTCATCGGCCTCGTTTTGACTTCTTGCGGCTCTCCCCAAAAAACTGAGCAAATGAAAGAACCAGCGTTTGATACCATCGTCACTCGAACGGTACTTTATCGACCGGGCGATTATGATTCGAGGAACTACCGCATCCCCGCCATCATCACGGCGAAGGATGGTTCACTGGTGGTGGCCACTGACAAGAGGAAAAACAACGATGCCGACTTGCCAGAAGACATTGACATTCTGATCAATAGGAGCACCGACGGAGGCCATACCTGGAGTGAGCCTTACACGCTTGTCGAAGGTCAAGGGGTGGGGAAGGGCTTCGGTGATTGTGCTTTGGTGCATACCCACGACGAAGGTGGCCTGTTGGCAGCCTTTGTGGGCGGTTGCGGCTTTTGGCAAGGGCGCCCAGAGAACCCGCTCCGCACCTATATCGCCAGAAGTTATGACAATGGCCAGACCTGGACGGAACCCAAGGATATCACCGATGAACTCTATGGCGCGAAGTGCGAAAACGAGGTGAGCCGTAATTGGTGGTCGGCCTTCTTTGCCTCGGGCAACGGCTTGATGACCTCCACGGGACGCATCATGTTCGTCTTGGCCGTGCGCGATACCGAGGAATGGGCCGCCTGCAACTATGTCGTCTATTCCGATGACAACGGTGAAACCTGGAACATCTCTGGTCGTGCCTCTCAGCGTGGGGATGAAGCCAAGGTGGTGGAACTCGCCGACGGCCTTATCCTGATGAGTATCCGCCACGAAGGCGAACGATGGTACAACATCTCCGAGGACGGTGGTCTTACATGGCGTCCCGAGACTTCCGCATGGAGCGACCTTGTTGCCACTGCCTGCAACGGCGATATCATCCGTTTTTCATCAGTAAACGATGGCGGCGAAAGGAACATCCTTTTGCATTCACTGCCTGGCCCCGAGCGTCGTGAGAACGTGACAATCTATGCCAGCTTCGATGAAGGTCAGACTTGGCCTGTAAGCAAATGTATTGTGCCATACGATGCTGCCTATTCCTCGCTTTGCATACTTCCTGATCACAGCATTGGCCTCTACGTGGAGGAGTCCAATGGCGATACATTGGGCTATTCGATGGTGTTTTACAACTTCAATTTTAGGTGATTTTACATTATGTCCAAACTCAAATCCAAAATCCTAGTCGTTGACGATAACGCTGGCATCCGGTCGGCGCTGAAGATATTGCTGCCTATGCGCTTCGAGGAGGTGGAATTGATCGCCTCGCCGAAGGAGCTGGTGAGTACCATGCGGACTTTCAATCCTGATGTGGTGCTACTCGACATGAACTTCGAGACTGACTTCAACACAGGCAACGAAGGCCTCTTCTGGCTTTCGGAACTGAAACGTGGATTCCCCAAAGTGGAAGTGGTGCTCTTTACGGCCTATGCCGACATCGCCCTAGCTGTGGAAGGCATGAAACGCGGTGCATTTGACTTTGTCGTGAAACCATGGGACAATGCCAAGCTGTTGGGCATCCTGGAAAAGGCTTGCGAAAAACACAAGCTTCACCCATCCGTCGAATCTGATGATTCGTCAAGGATGCTTTGGGGTGAAAGTGAGGCTATGAAAGAGCTGCACAATATGGTGATGCGAATCGCACCTACCGAAGCCAATGTGCTTATCACCGGGGAAAACGGAACAGGTAAGGACGTGTTGGCCAACGAGATCCATCGACTTTCGAACCGGTCGGGCAGGGCCATGGTGGGTGTCGATATCGGTGCTATCACTGAGACGCTTTTCGAGAGTGAACTCTTTGGCCATGTAAAAGGATCTTTCACCGATGCCCACGCTGATCATATCGGAAAGTTTGAACAAGCCAATGGCACTACACTCTTCCTCGATGAGATCGGCAACATTCCATTGACTCAACAAGCTAAACTATTAAGGGTTCTGCAGAATCGCTGCATCACCAAGGTTGGCGACAACAAATCGGTTCCCATCGACATCCGCTTGATCTGTGCTACCAACATGGATTTGCCGACCATGGTTAAGGAAGGGCGTTTCCGTGAGGATCTCTATTACCGCATCAACACGGTGCCTTTGCATCTGCCGCCTTTGAGGGAACGAATAGACGAAATCGAAGCACTCTCTAAGCTTTTTGTAGAGCGTTATGCCGAAAAATACCATCGTCTCACTAAAGGCATTTCTGATGAAGCCATGCAATTGCTGCTGCGCTGTCGATGGAGTGGCAACGTCCGTGAGCTGCAAGGCTGCATTGAGAAGGCGGTCATTTTGTCGGAAAGCGAGTTGATTCGGCCTGCAGACCTTCAAATCCGTGCTAGCGAACTGAAGGAAAAAGACCCGATAAACCAAAACGAATCGTTGGAGAACGCTGAGGAACAGATTATCCGCAATGCCATGAAGCGTTACAACGGAAACCTCTCACTGGTGGCTAAAGCTTTGGGAATCAGTAGGCCAACCTTGTATAATCGCCTTAAGAAATATGAGATATGAACCTCTGGATCTGGTTGCTGATTACCATTCTGGCAGTTACGGTGGCTGTTGTGTTGACGGCATTCATTGTGAGACGTCGCGATGCCAAAAAGGTATCCTATGTGATAGATGCCATCGAGGATGGCGAAATCAACTACCGTTTTCGAGAGAACTCCTTGCTTAATCGAACCCTCAACCGTATCCGGGGCGTTTTCGATCGCCGTTCGGCATCGAATGAGGCGGTCTCGTTGAATAAGCTCTTTCGTGTGATGACGCACGAAATCATGAACACGGTTGCGCCAATTGCCTCTTTGAGCGAAGCTCTTTCAAAAGAGGAGAATGTCGATGTGAAAGCAGGATTGGAAACCATCTCTGCCTCTTCAAAAGATCTGATCCGTTTTGTGGAGTCGTATCGCAACTTCACCGAGGTGGTTCCACCTGTGCGTAAGGCAGTGATGGTCGATGAGATGGTGAATCGAGTGAAGATGCTTAATCAAGCAAGAATTAGCGAGCAGGGTGTGGCGTTGGCCTACGAGGCTAGGACTTCCGATCTATTGGTCTATGCAGATGAAGGCCAGATGACGCAGGTGTTCAACAACTTGATTGAGAATGCTGTACAGGCTGGAGCTACTTTTATCCGTATCACCGCTGACCTTAATAAGGATGACCAGACCATCATCCGGGTGACCAACAACGGTAAGCCGATCCCCTTGCATCAGCAGGAGGAGATCTTTGTGCCTTTCTACACTACTAAACAAACAGGCACAGGCATAGGATTAAGCCTTTCGCGTCAGATCATGCTGCGCCACAACGGTGATCTTCGCCTTGAGCAAAGCGATAGCAACATGACCGTCTTTGCATTGGTTTTCAAGTGATTTTATTGTTTGACGAGCTTTTTGGTGGTCACTCCTTCGTCTGAGGTGATGGCGATGAAATAAATGCCTGGCTTCAAATCACTCAATATCAAGGGATACAAGTCGGCATCGACTTGGACAGTGGAGAGCGTGCGTCCCATAATGTCCATGACCTTGAGCTCCGACAATCCCTTGGCACTGATGTTTACGTAATCCGTTGCTGGGTTGGGGAAGGCCTCCACCTTGACGGTTTGTTCATCAGTGCTAGTGGCGTCAATGACATCCACCCAAATGGTGGCCATCCTGGTGATGCAGTCGCAGGTCACAGTAAACATGATGTCGAGCCAGACCCGGTTGCCAGGTTTGATGTTGGGCGATAAGGTGGCAGTGCAGGAACATTGTACCACTTGATCGGGTTCAGTGGGGAAAGAAGAGTAGTTAAAGCCGTCTTCAGTGAATTGGATATTTGAGAAGTAGTCGCTGTTGATGGCGTTCATGTAAATGTGCATGGCCTCGTATCCGGTATTGTGCACCTGATAGTTGAAAGTGATGGTGGATCCAGGATACATGACCGTGTCAATCTCGTAAGGGTCAACAATCATGTCATATCGATCAACCATGTCAACGATAATGTCGTCGATGGTGAGGTGATAGGCACCTTCAGTTGCGATGGCATGAATGCCGATATATTGGTAATCTTGTGAAAGGTTTTCAACGTATTCCTCGATGAGCTCGTATTCGTTGCTATTGACGGTGGCGTTGATAAACCTTTGCTTCATGCCTTCCGGTGTGGGAGCGTCTCCGCCCCAAAACTCCAGTTGGAAGCTTCCGTCCGAGACAGCCCAGCAGGAGTAACGGAATTTCAGTTGGTCGCTCATGAAGAGTTCCATGTACATCCAGGAATCGTCTTCGGTGGTGAAAGCATACCAGTTGCCCGTGTGCGCGGTTCTGTTGTGGTCTTTGTCCATGAAGCCGCAAAGCCATTGGTTGTCACTTTGCCAGCCGACGGGGATGCCAAGGTCGTGATTGGCATATTCAAAACCTTCGATAAGAAGGGTGTTTGCGAAGGAACAGGAAGCAAAAAAGCAGATGAGCAGTGTGAGGATAGTTTTTTTCATAGTTTTATTTTTACGGATTTTGCAAAAATAGCAAATAATCGCGAGAATTCGTAATTTTGCAAAAAAAATAGAAAACTGGATATGGAGAACGAAAGGAATGTGGACAAGCTAGCAGGATATCTCATTAAATTGGGAGGTTTGGCCATCATTGCTGCCATTTGTTGGTATTTTAAGAATATCTTGATTTATATTGTTGTGGCTTTTGTCATCTCTTTGATTGGTCGTCCCATAATGAAGTTGATGAGAAGGGTGAGCATCAAGGGAAAGCATGTGCCTGACTGGCTTTTGGCTATCTTGACAATCATTGTCATCTTTGCCTTCCTGCTTTTGATTATCACGCAGATGATCCCTATGGTCTCCAGTATCATTCGTGATGCCTTGACAATCAATACGCAAGCGTTTTTCGAGACCAATCCCGTTGAACGACTTAACGAATGGATGGTTAAGGTGTTCCCGGATCTGGGTTACGATTTCGACTTGATTACCGTCATTCTCGACAAGCTCCGCGAGTTGGTCAGCTTTAGCAATGTCAGCGGCTTTGTCGGCTCGGTGGCATCGTTCGTATCGAGTACTTTTGTGGCGTTGTTTTCCATCTTGTTTATCTCTTTCTTCTTTCTCAAGGATGCCAACCTTTTTGAGCGCATTATTTGTGCTTTGGTGCCCGATCGGGTCGAGAATACTTTAAGCACGACGCTCCATGACATCAAGCAGCTGCTTTCACGTTATTTTGTGGGTCTGCTCGTCGAGATGCTGGGCGTCGCTTTGATTGACTTTTTAGGCTTGTGGCTCATTGCCCGATTGGGCTTCAGCTATGCCATCGGCATTGCCTTCATCGCAGGTCTCTTGAACGTGATTCCGTATGTGGGTCCATTGATGGGTGAGGCTGTGGGGGTGATCCTCGGTGTCATCTTGAAGGTGGGCACGGGCGCGGGACTCGATGTCAGCATCTGGGCTTTTGCCCTGATCATCCTTGCCATTATGTTGACGGCTCAACTCATCGACAACTTTATTTACCAGCCAGTGATTTATTCTACCAGTATCAAGGCTCATCCTCTTGAGATTTTCATTGTCCTTCTCATGGCTGGTCATATTGGAGGTGTCGTGGGCATGTTGGTTGCCATCCCGGTCTATACGGTGGTCCGTGTCATCGCCATCCGGTTCTTCTACCGTTTCAAGCCGATACAGCGCCTCAACCCCGACCTGAGCGACGAGGACAAGATCATTGAGGAGATTAGTTGAAAGTTGAAAGTTGAAAATTGAAAGTTCTTTAAGGGCAATGGGTATTAGAAGAACTGAACCTTGCACCGACCTACTTCGGCGTTCTCTTTGGTGTTTGGATCGGTTTTTACCAACCTTACACAATAGGTCTGTTCGCCCGTCTGTTCCCTGTAAAAATGCAGTTTGTCGCCCTGGTGGGTCTCCGCCACGTAGGCGATGTCGAACCGTTTGATGGGATGCTCTCGGTACCACGGGATGTCCCATAAATCAATGACGTGCTCGATGTATTTGATGGAGTTGACGTGCCCGTTGATGTCGATGTCATGGTAATAAATGTCAAGGGTGCGTACCAACTCGGCGTTGTCGCTCATCTTCACGCGGTCGCCGTTTTCGATGGGACACGGCTTGTCTGTCACGATAAATTGTTTTATGGCACCGTCATCGATGGAAAAGATATCCATGGGCTGCCGCGTCTCGGTGTCGATCATGGCCCAAACGGAACGGCCATACCCATACACCTTGTCGTCGGCTCCGGTAATCGCGAAGTTACGTTTCGTGAAGTAACGCATGGAATTTTCAATCCAGGTCTCCACGTGAAATTGTTCCAATTGTTCCGGCATCTCCCGGACCTCGATGGCCAGGCGCGACAGCACCCAGGCGCGATGGATCCCCAAAAGGTGCTTCATGCCGAAACCTCGACTGGTAGCGTGGAAGTCGGCAGCGTTTAGCAAGTGATTGCCCAAGTGACCCATGCAAAGACGTCCCGAAAAATCGCAGTGGAACGGCTCAGCAGTGAATTCGTATTTGCCTATTTTTTGCATTTAAAGATTTAAAGATTCAAAGATTTAAAGATTTAAAGATTTAAAGATTTAAAGATTTAAAGATTTAAAGATTTCTTTCTGAAAGCCAACGAGTCGCCCCATTCATTATATAATACTTTATGCCCAATGGCTGCTAACCTCACGTCCAGACAGCTGTGACATTCGTCGGGTTTGTCCTTCACGCAGGCTTTGTCGGGATAGATGAGGTAGTTTTCCCTGAACTCGTTGGGTGTTAAATTGGGCATGATGACGTTGGCACCTGCGATGATGGCTTTCTCGCGACCTTGGGGATCAACGGTCTGGTTGGCAGTTGCCGCCACCATGTTGATTTCCGGCATCATCAGGCGAAGGATGGCAATCATCTTGAGGGTCAGCTCCATACGTTTTTCGGCGGATGGAATCTGGTCGCGGTATTGCCATAGCGGTGTGTCCGGGTGGGGGATGAACGGTCCCATGCCCACCATGGCCACGTCTTTCTCTTTGAAAAACAGCAGGTCGTTGGCAAGGTCGTCAAGCGTTTGGAAGGGGAGGCCTACCATAACGCCGGTACCTGTCTGATAGCCGACTTTTAAAAGGCTGTCGATGCAGTTCAAGCGTTGCTTGAAGTCGTGCTTCTCGTCGTGAGGGTGAATCTTGTAATAAAGTTCTTCGTTCGAGGCTTCGATGCGGAGCAGGTATCGGTGTGCGCCGGCCTCAAACCAACGGCGGTAGGTCTCTTCGGTCTGCTCGCCCAACGAGAGGGTGATGCCGAGGCTGCCGTTGTCGATCTTCTTGATTTCCTGTACCAAATAGGTGATCTTATCGACAAAAGTCTTGTCGCTTCGTTCGCCGCTTTGCAATGCCACTGAGCCGTAGCCCAGCTCATGCGCTAGCTTGGCGCATTCGATGACTTCCTCGTCACTGAGAGTATAGCGTTCCACCTTAAGGTTCTTGCAGCGCACACCACAATAGAGGCAGTATTTCGTGCAGATGTTGCTGTACTCAATGAGTCCGCGCAGGTGGACGTAATTGTCCAGATGCTCCAGCTTCACCTGCAAGGCACGGTCGAAGAGCTGCTTCTTGTCGTCGCCTTCGGCGGCAAGGAGGAGTTTGATTTCCTCTTGGGTGAGGTCGGTTTTATGGAGAATTTCGTGGATGGTCATTATTTGAAATTTGCTGCAAATGTAGGAATTTCTGAAGAATGCAACCATCTGAAATTGAAAAAGGAAAAGAAATAAAACTAATTAATACAATAACGAATTAATTATTTCTTTAAAAATGCTTGAAAATTATAACAAAAGTATTATCTTTGCACAATGATTCATTCTAAAAACTTGGAAAAATGCAACTATCAGTAAAAAATATGTTATCTTTGCCCTCAAAGATTATTGAAATAATGGAAAACGAAAACCAAGCCATAAAGTCGAAAATGGAGGAAAACCATGTTTTAGATGAGGCCCCTTGCGTTTACTCTACGGATGAGGCGAAGGCTATGGTCTTGGAACGTGGAAGAGAGATTAAGGCTGGCCGTGTCAAGATGATTCCTCACGATGAGGTGATGCGTGAAATGGAACAACTGCTAGCTAGTTATGCGGATTGATAGAAGTTAGTTATGAACGGTAATAACCCACATATAGTGCAATACCAAGGATCAAAAAGAATCCTTGCCCCGCAAATACTGCGTTTTATTCCCTGTAAATTTGAAAGGTTGGTGGAACCTTTTGCTGGAATGGCAGCGATTACGATTGCTGTCGCCAAGCAAAACAGAGCGGATAACTACCTTGTTAATGATTTGAATTCACCGCTTGTGGAAATCTTGAGGTTTGCCATAGAAACCCCTAACGAGTTAATTTCTCAGTACTCCAAGGTCTGGAATGACCAATTCTCATTCCCAGGTGGAAGTGTAGAACATTTTTACAAGGTGAGAGAGGATTTCAATAACGGGCAGCAAACCCCAGCTAACATGCTTTATCTGTTGGCACGTTGTGTTAAGGGCTCTGTTCGGTATGGAAACAACGGACAATTCAACCAATCACCTGACAAACGTCGCAATGGGACATCACCACAGACTCTGAAAGCCAATGTAATGGCGATTTCATATTATTTGAAAGGCAAAACCAGTTTCAGATCGAGTGACTATCGAGAGGTGCTTGAAGAAGCAAGGGTGGGTGATGTTGTTTACATGGATCCCCCATATCAGGGTGTTTCTAATGTTCGAGATAGCCGTTACTATTCGGGAATTGAGTTTTGCGATTTTGTTGAGGCAGTAGATAATTTGAATCGGCGTGGAATAGATTTTCTTATTAGTTACGATGGCAAATGCGGCAATAAACAATATGGTGAGAGTTTGCCCGATGAGTTGGGCTTGCAAAAAGTTTTGTTGAATGCTGGCTTATCAAGTCAAAGTCTCTTGCTTGGAAAGAAAGAAATTACTTATGAGGCTTTGTATGTTAGCAAAGGTTTGCGACAACAATCAGTCTCAGTACAAGAACAGCAGTATTCATTATTTGAAACAATAGCCGTATGAAGAAATATCCCAAATGGTTTTTGAAGAAATTGGAGTCGGTGACTGCAAAGCGTCCGAAAACAGTCATTCAACATATTTTGAAACATGGTTATGTGACCACTGAGGAATTGGAGCAGTTGTATGGGTACAAACATGCCCCAAGGGCAGCTCGAGATGTTAGGGAATTAGGGATTCCATTGGAAACCTACAATGTTAAATCTTCAGATGGACGTTCTATTGGTGCCTATCGTTTTGGTGATCCTGCTTTGGCTCAAAATATGGTTTCGAAAGTTGCAGGAAGAACTGCGCTTTCTAAAGCGTTGAAAAAATCCTTGATGGATAAGTTTGGTGCCAAGTGTTTCATTTATCTTCAACCAATGGAAGAAAACCTACTTCAGGTTGACCATCGTATTCCTTACGAAATTGGAGGAGAGCAGGACGAAAGTGATTTGAATTGTTTCATGCTTTTAAGCCCTTCTGCAAATCGAGCAAAGTCCTGGACGTGTGAACATTGTCCGAATTGGGAAATCAAGGATGCAGAGTTTTGCGTGAAATGTTTTTGGGCACATCCCGAAAACTATTCACATATCGCAGGTAAAGAACAGCGTCAAATCATCATCACATTTACTGGTGATGAAATTGAAGATTATAACAAACTAATTGCTTTGGTTGGCGTTGATAAGGCGGAGGAAACCATCAAGGAAATGATTGACAGATTTGTTGGAGAGAAGTCAAAATGATTCATTTTCAAGTTGGAGATCTTTTTGTTTGAAAAATTGGTGTATCTTTGCCGCCGATTTGAAAACGAGAAATTTTATTTTATGACCAAACCATTGAAAATCGTGGTGCTTGCCAAGCAAGTGCCCGATACGAGAAATGTGGGCAAAGACGCGATGACGCCGGAAGGCACTGTGAACCGCGCCGCTTTGCCCGCCATCTTCAATCCCGAAGATTTGAATGCCCTTGAACAGGCTTTGC
>JAEEGH010021306.1_pt1 | contig 13398 bp, 12 predicted proteins | sample 9134181 | NCBI WGS metagenome assembly JAEEGH01 (sample SAMN16246544, study PRJNA631951) | gut metagenome | biome: gut microbiome; feature: rumen; material: DP-attached | host: Bos | place: Iran: Karaj | collected 2018-10
AGAGGACTTTACTTTAGGCGTTGATAAAATTGGTGCAGAACCAGAAGATGTTGCAGAAGAAGATGTAACTGTTGCAGATGACGCTTCTGGTCTTGTTGCTGATGACACAAGCACTGATGACACTCTTCCAGACATGGATTTTGATATTCCGGAAGAAACTGAAGCAAATGATGATTTTGCAACAGACAATACAATCGCAGACGAGTCTTCAGGCTTTATGGCAGACGACACTCTCTCAGATGATTCAGGTGATTTTGCAACAGACGAAACACTTGCAGATGATGCGACAATAGCTTCAGACGATACATTCGATCTCCCAGATGACACAACAGAAGCCACAGATGATTCCTTTGACTTACCAGACGACACAACAGAAGCCTCAGACGACTCATTCGACCTCCCGGATGACACAACAATCCCTGGCGATGAAACAATTCTTGAAGATGAATCATTCTCTACTCCACAGGAACTCACAGACACTTCAATCGATGACGACACCGACGACTTCTTCAATGACATTGATTCAGAACCAACCCCTTCTCCTTCAGAAGGCTTGAACTTTACAGGTCTTTACGACAAAGAGACAGAAATGGGCGAACCTTCTGCACACGAAGAAGAAGATATAAAGAAAAAGACACGCACACCGGTAATTATCTGCATTGTTTGTGCAATAATCTGTATTATTGCTACAATCCTTGTTTTGCTTGTAGTACCTGGAAAATTTAACCTCCGCCAGAAGCATGCAGACAAAAAAGCTCAGACCGCTATAGAAAAACCAGCAGAAACACCTGCAAAAGAAGAAGCAAAACCTGCTGTTGAAGAAAAGAAACCAGACCCTGTTCCTCAGGCAAAAGAAAATGAAGTTGTAGTTATTGAAAAGGCAGAAGAAGTAAAACCTCTTCCACCTCCTGCAGCCGAAACAAAACCTAAAGCTGTTTCTTACAAAATTAAATGGGGCGACACTCTTTGGGATATTGCCGACACTTACTATAAAAATCCTTGGCGCTACAAAAAAATCGCTAAGTACAACAACATCAAAAATCCAGACCACATTATCTCAGGAACAGTTATTCAAATTCCTGCTGAATAGGATTTTTTGACGTGGGCAAAAAACATTTTCTCAATTTAATTATTCCTCTTTGCATTTCTACTGTATTATTTACTTCATGTCCCAATAATGAAAAATATGGTTTTGACACTGATTATTTTATTGGCATGCAAAAGCTTTCTGAGGGAAATAAAAAAGAAGCAATTCTTAAATTTAATAACTGTATAAAAAAAGGAACTTATTACTGCGCAAAAGAAAGTGCAATTCAGCTCACAAAAATGGGCAACCTTCAGGAAAATAATGCAGCGGCAGAATTCCTTTATCAAAATTATCCGGATCCTGATTCCCTTTTAATTCTTGCTCAGCGCTATCAGGCTTCACACGAACTGCGAAAACTGTTAGACATCACTAACAATATTGATTTTGCAAAAGCGGATGACGCTCTTATTAAGCTTCGCCTTGAAACTTTGCTGGAACTTAATCAGCAGGAAAAATTTGAAGAAGAGGCTTACACCTGGTTTACAAGCCGCGCTATAACTCAGGAACAGTACCAGTATTATCGCGACATTTATACGCAGCTTGTTGAAGAAACTTCTCCACGTGCCATTGCAGTTCAATTCAGAATTACACTTTACAAACGAAATTATCTTTTGGGCTACGAAAACACTCAGCAGATGTTTGATTTTTTTGAAAATGGAGACCTTGAGCCGGTTTCCATGCTTGCCTCTGATATTGGAAAATCTTTTCTTTATGGTTCTGAGCAGATTATTAATGATGCGGTATTTCTTCGCAAAAAAGCAGAACAATTCAAGGATACACAGGCAGCTTTTTATTTCTGGTTTTATGCAGCAAGGCTTTACGACGGTGGAAACTTTTACAATACACAGGCCTGCACCTGTTACGAAAATGCAATTGCTTCGACCACAGAACCTTCTAAAAAAGACAACGCCCTTTGGTATCTTATAAAAACAAAGCTTAAAATTTCTCTTGATAAAACTCTTGATTCAATAGATGAATATGCCCGCAGCTGGAACGATGCAGAATATTTTGATGATATTTTTGACTCGCTCATTCCAACATTAATTGTAAACGGAAAATGGTCTTCATTCAAAACGCTCATTGATAAGCTGGACGGTTATGCAAGTAAAGAAACAATGGCACAACTATGGTATTTGTATGCACGCTTCATTGAATGCGGCTACATTGATTTTCCTGATGTGCAAAGACTCTTTACTGTAAGGGAAGCCTACGCAAAAGCCTTAGACAGTGGAACTTCTGCCTATTACAAATTACTTGCTGCCTATAGACTTGGATTACAGGGACCAGAGCTTGAAAAAATAATGGGAAGCGGACCAAAAGTAATGGAGGCTGGCAGACCTTCGACAGGCTCAGGGGCCACAGATCCAGCTACACCTTCCCCTGCCGACAATCTTTTATGCGGTTATGCCACCTTTGGCTATTCAGACAAAATCTACAGCAAATGGCTTGAGCTTTATAAAAACGGCGTAACTCCTTCTACAGGCTTTTTCCTTGCCGATTTTTTAAACAAATGCGCTTCGGAAGATGACAACTATTATGTGCAGGCCCTCAGAATGTCGGCACGTTCCGGAAACCTTAGTGAGCAGCCGCTTACAAAAGATCAGCTTAAGCTAGTTTATCCTCAAAACTATTCACAACTGGTAGACACTTACTCTAAAAAGTACGATATTAATACATCAGTTATTTATGCATTGATAAGAAGCGAAAGCTTTTTTGATAAAGAGATTGTGAGTTCTGCAGGTGCCGTAGGCCTTACCCAGCTTATGAGTCCTACAGCAGGAGAAATTGCACAAAAGCTCAGAATCAAAGAGTATTCGCTAACCGATCCGGAAACGAACATAATGTTTGGAACTTATTATCTTTCTGAACTTATTCGTCGCGGAGACGGTTCTTTGCTCAGAGCATTCTTTTCATATAATGCCGGCTTTAGAAAAGTAACAACCTGGCTCAACAGCTCTATGATGGAGTTTGGAAAAACAGGTAATCTTGATATGGATTTGTTCCTTGAAACAATTCCTGTTTCTGAAACCCGCGAATACGGACGAAAGCTTGTAAGCGCAACAATCATGTATGAATATCTGTATGAAAACGCAAGCTTTGTACAAACTGTTCAAAATCTGCTAAAATAGAAAATTAATTATCAGGCATAAAGAAGGTAAAATTATGGATGATCCATTAGCGAATTTATTACCCGCAATTTTTCATTTTTCAAAAATACAGGCAACTCAACTTGTTCTGCTTTTAGGAATTATTCTTTTTGTAGGTGCCCTTGGCGGCTGGCTTTTTCAAAAGCTTAAAATCCCACAGGTCGTAGGCTACATTGTAATGGGAATTTTAATTGGTTCCTCTGGATTTCATATTCTTGAACCAAATGTAATTGCGGCTCTTGATCCAATCAGCACTGTTGCTCTCTCGCTCATCGGATTTTTAATTGGTGGCGAACTCAAGCTGAATGTAATAAAAAAATACGGCAAACAGTTTATAAGCATTCTTTTGTTTGAAGCAATCACACCGGCAATTGTTGTTGGTGGCATTGTTACTCTTGTAGTCTGGCTTTTTACAAAAGATATTACTCACGCAGTATCACTTGGACTTCTTTTAGGAGCAATCTGTTCTGCTACAGCGCCTGCAGCTACAACAGATGTTCTTGTTGAATATCGAACCAGAGGCCCCCTTACAACAACAGTTTACGGAATTGTTGCAATGGACGATGCTGTAGCCCTTATTTTGTATACAATTGCTTCAACAATAGTTACTCCACTTATTGGCGGAAACGCTCTTGGATTTTTGCCACAGCTTTTAAATATCTTCCGTGATATTTTTGGTTCCCTTCTTATTGGCGGTGCCTTTGGATTTTTGCTTAGTCTTCTTACACGCCGTCTCATTAATAAAGAAGCAAGAATTCTTACCTTTGCACTTGGATGCCTTTTCCTGTGCACAGGCGTTTGCGAAACCTTTAATTTTGACAATATTCTTGCAGCCATGAGTCTTGGATTTGTAATGGTAAACTTTGCACCTGCAAAAACAAAAGGTGTGTTCCCGCTTGTAGAAAAATATACTCCGCCAATTTACGTTCTTTTCTTTGTACTTGTTGGAGCAAAACTCAATATCTGGATTATCACTCCCTTCCTTGGACTCATCGCTATTATTTATGTTCTTGGCCGAACCTTAGGAAAATCTATTGGTTCAATCTTTGGTGCATGGCTTACAAAGGCTCCTAAAACTGTTCAAAAATATCTGCCTTATTGTCTTTTGAGTCAGGCTGGTGTTGCTATTGGTCTTTCTATAGCAGCTGGAAATGACTTTGCAGATTCAATAGGTCCGCAGATTCTTTTGATTATTACTGCAACAACTTTTATTGTTCAGCTGATTGGACCAATCTTTGTTAAAATCGGTGTTACAAAAGCCGGAGAATGCGGTCTTAATGTTACAGTTGATGATATTAAAAAGAACTCTCGTGTTACTGATGTTATGTGGGGCAAAGAAAAAGTATGTAACTACGATTCACCTGCAATTGTAAACGAAAATGACAGCCTGTTTACAATTCTCAATGCCTTTAGCCGTAACCAGAACTTGAATTACGCTGTAAAAAATCATCAGGGAAAGCTGGTTGGTACAATTAGTCTTGAGCACTTAAAAGAGGTTATGCAGATTGGAGATTTTGCAGAAAGCATGCTTGCAATGGATATAATGGACCCTGTTACAATAACAGTAAAGCCTTCTACTACCCTGCCCGATGCCTACCAGCTCTTTGAAGAAAACGATCTGGATGCCATTCCTATTGAAGATACTGATGGCGACACACTTGGCATTTTGGAGAAAACAACAGTTGACCATTATCTGCATACTCGCATAATAGAATTGAATAGAAAACTTGATGAATTAGATAATTAAAACGGAGGAACCATTATGGAAGAATTAGAAGCCACAGTAAAAGAAGCACTTGAAATGTTCAGACCACAATTACAGGCTGATGGTGGTGATATGGAATTTGTCTGTATCGATGATGAAAAACGCGTTCACTTGAATCTTACAGGAGCCTGCGGAAGCTGTCCAATGGCACTTATGACACTTAAAATGGGAATTGAACGCTATTTGAAAGATGCCTGCCCTGAAATTCTTGAAGTTGTTCAGGACAATGCTAAAAACTTAGACGAAATGGGATTCTAAATGACAATTACAAAAGATAAATTTGCCGCATTTAATTATGTTTTAAAAGATGAAAACGGCCTTGAGCTTGATTCTTCTGCAAATACAGAGCCTCTTGGTTATGTTCACGGAAGAGGATATCTTATTCCAGGGCTCGAAGCTCAGCTTGAAGGAAAAGGCCCTGGTGATAAATTCTCCTGCACAATCCAGCCAAAAGATGGTTATGGAGAACGTGATGAACGACTTGTAGCAGAGCTTCCTAAAGACCGCTTTGAAACTGATGACCAGATTGAAGTTGGAATGCAGTTTCAGGTTATGACACCCGCAGGACCAACAATTGTAACAGTAATCGAAGTAAACGGCGACCGCATAAAGATTGACGGAAACCACGAAATGGCTGGAAAAGTCCTTAACTTTGATATTGAAGTTGTTGAAGTTCGCGACACTACAGAAGAAGAGCTTAAACAGCTGGAATCTGGCTGCGGAGGCTGTGGTGGTGGCGGTTGCGGTGGCTGCGGCGGCGGAGAATGTGGAAACGATTGCGAAAACGACTGCGGCGGCGAAGGTTGTGGTAACTGCAACAATTAATAAAGGAGATTATTTTTAATGTTCCTGAGTATTGTCTTACCGATAATTTTATGCTTTATTCCATTGATTGCGGGCTTTTGCCTTTTTAAGTTTGCTTTGAAAACTAATGCAACACATCTTTTACTTGCAGTACTGCTTGGGCTCGCTGCTGTACTTCCAATATCGGTAATACAATTCTTTTTACCTCCTGTTAATATCCTTACAAGCTTGCCAATTTTACGCGCAATTCTAAAATCACTTTTGCTGTATGGCTTAGTTGAAGAAATCCTTAAAAGTGTTTTTGTACTTGCCCTTCCTAAAAAAGAAAAATCAGCCTTAGAATTTCTGCTTCTTGCCTTTACAATGGGTCTTGCCTTAGGCTGTTTTGAATCAATTGTTTATTATCTTGACCATCTTCAAATGGCAAATAACCGTAATGCAAGCCTGCTTTACGGACAAATTTTCTTACGAATCTTCAGCTCCGATATAATTCATATGACTTGTACAGGTTTATGTGGACTTTTTATTTACAGTATCCGCAATAAATGCACAAACATCACCTGCCTTCTTTCTGCAGTTTTTATTCACGGCTTTTATGATTTCTTCGCAGGCTTCCAGAATGTCCTACGCTGGTTTGCCGTAGCCGCTATTTTACTTGCAATCGTTGAATGTCGACTAAAATACACAGCATTAACAGAAGAAAATGACAGATAACGAAAAGTATGTTATAATAGATGCTATCATTGTCGTACCTGATGCGGCATTTAAAAAAACGGAGAAAAAAAATGCAGGATTTTATTTTTAGAATTTCACCAAATATCGTTCTAGGATCATATACTGTAAGTCGGCTTGGTATTCAGGCATTGGAATGGGGTTCACGCTACATGGTAGTTATGGATCCAATCTTAAATGAAGTAAAAATGCAGGAAAAAATCATTTCTGCTTTGAATGACCGCAAGCTTGACCACTTTGTTTTCAGCGAGCTTACAGACGGAACTTCTACAAAAACTATTCAACGTGCCCTTGCGCTTGCAAAAGAAGGCCACGTTCACGGAATTATTGCAGTTGGTGGCGCAAAAGCCCTTAATATTGGACGCTGTGTTGCCGCTCTTTACAACGAAGTTCACGATTTTTATAACTTTGTAGACGGAGCCCTTCCTACAACAACTTCTATTCCTTGTATTTGTGTTCCAACAACTTTCCGAACACCTTTTGTTTTTACAAACGAAATTCCTGTTACAGATTCACGAAATCATCAGCTTAAACTCATGAGGGTTCAGAACAATCTTACAAAGCTTGTTGTAATTGACCCTAACCTCATGCTTACCCTTACCGATAATCAGAAATCTTCAATTTCTATGGAAGTTTTAAGCATGGGTATTGAAGCCTACCTTTCGCAAAAGGCAAACTTCTTTAGCGACATGTTTGTAGAAAAAGGTCTTGAGCTGCTTTCTTATGCACTCGACGGTTCTCCATCGCTTGATATTACAACTCCGGAAGAAATCCTTCTTGCACAGGCTGGAGTTATGATTTCTCTTGCAACATCTTCAAGTTCTCTTGGACTTTGTTCTTTACTTGGACTTACAATAAATTCCCGCTATAAAATTGATAAATCACTTGTTTCTTCAATTCTTCTTGCTTACTCTGTAGAAGATGCGGCTCAGTTTAAGGCAGCAAGACTCGAAAAACTTGCACATATCATGCGCATTGTACCGGAAGAAACAAGCGGTGAAGAAGCAATCAGACTCTTTGTTGATTATATCCGTCAGAAGATTGCAAAATTCAATTTACCGGCCCGTCTTAAAGATTTGTCGCTCTCTATTGAGCAGCTGTCTCTGGCAGTAGAAGATGTTCGCCCTGTTGATATTGTAAACAATCTTCCACGCAGCATGACAACAGATGATATCTTTGACTTTGTAAAGAACGCATACTAATTTCCGGCAAAAAGGCAATTATGATTGAACCAGGCAAACTTTTTCAGCTCGCAGGCGGCCAGAAACGTCGCAAACTTGCACTTACTTTTGGTGCTTTGGAACGCGATATTCTTGGCATTGCCGAAAAAGGAACTGAATATTCTTTTACAAATATCCCTCGCGCTGAATATATTAAAGAAATCACAAAAGTTCTCTTAAAAGATCCTAAAATCACTCCACAGGCTGCGGCAGAGCTTAATGAAATGCTCAAGGCAGATCCTATTGATGAACTTCGTCTTTGTAATTGTGCCAGAAATCATCTTTTAGCAATAATCGGTACATTTCCTGCAGAGTGGGATTTAGTTATTGCACCGCACCCTGCCCTTACAAACGAAGACGGAACTGTAAAAGAACGCGATTTTTATCCGGGAATTGCAGTTTACGCAGAAGATATCCGCTCGCCTTTTAATATTGGTTCCATTTTCAGGACAGCAGAAGCAATGGGCGCAGAAAAAGTATATATTTCTCCCTGCTGTGTAGATCCCGAACAGCCACGTGCAGTAAGAAGCGGTATGGGCTGTATAGAAACAATGGGCTATGAACGATGCTCTTTGGATGAACTGCCTGACGACATTCCTGTTTTTGCACTTGAAACTGGCGGCACAGATATAAATAAATTTGAGTTTCCAGAAAAGGGAATCTGTATAATTGGTTCAGAAGAGCTTGGTGTGAGCCCGGAAGCATTAAAAAGAGCCACATACGGCAGAGTTACTATTCCTATGAAAGGCTTAAAGGCATCGCTTAATGTTGGTGTTGCCTTTGGTATTTTAATGCAAAAGTGGGTGGAGTTCTTAAACCGTTAATTCTTCAACTGTTTAATCATAAAGTCTAACTGGCCCTTTGAATGAATGCCAAAGAAATCAAGGGCATCTTTATTTATCTGATAGTATTCAGCTTTGCCCTGCTCATAATACTGAAGGATATCTGCAAGATAAACTGCATAAACCAGATTTTTTATTTCTTTAGGAGCAGACGAAGGATTATTGTGATATCTAACTACCTGTGCAAAAGTCTCTGGGAAGCCCCAGGTTTGTGCAAGCTTGTAGCAGCCACGACTATGGCCAAAATCCTTTAAGAATAAATCATAAAGAAGGCCTGTGTCATCATAGCTGTCTGCAAGTTTTTTAACAGCTTCTTTTTGCTCATCTGTTGCAACTTCAAGTAAAAGACATTCAACATCATGAAACAAAGCGCATACAAAAACTTCTTCAAGATCAAAATTAAACTCAGGTGTATTTTTGGCAAAGTTATATGCAAAGAAAGCTACATCATTTTCATGCTGCCAGAAATTGCGGACATCAAGCTCTTTTTTAATTTCTCTAAAGGTTTCATTTTGGTTTGATAAAAGCTTAAGAACTTCGTCTCGTCCAAGAATTGAAAAGGCCTTTGAAATTTTAGTACAGCTAAAGCCTTTTGCGGCAGCCGATTTTAAAAGGACAGCCGAAAGAGAAATATCTTTTGTTATGAGGTTTATAAGCTCTTCGTCTGTAGCATTTTGTGCAGCTTTTGCAAAGTTATCAAGAGAACCTTCAAAAACAGGAATTGTTTTCAGGCTTTCAATAAAGGCTTCATAAAGAACATCCATCTGCTCATTGATTTCTTTATTCAAAGGCAAAAGCATCTGTGTTACAGTTTCGTTTTCAGTACAGAAAACCTTGTAATTATCACGTGAAAGACCGATTTTTCGAAGCATAAGGATAATGATAATAATTCCAAGGCCGGCACCTTCTGTCTGATCTACAATGAGAGAAACTGCCTGCTGTGGCTCTTCATATTTTTCTGCAATACGAAGTTTCTCAAGAATACGTTTTTTTTCAGATTTTGTTAAAAGCGAATTATTTCTGATTTCTATTCTAAGGCCATCATCACTTAATTGAAGGATTAGTTTTATGTACAGGCCTTCCTGCTTTTGCAATTCAAGATAATGTGCAAGATTCGAAAGCATATCGGATTTAAAAGAAATCATTCCCTGCTGATATTGCATTTCGTCGTTTATGTCGAGCTTTTGTTCCAGGAAGTATACACGCTTTGTATTTGCTTTTTTTGAATTTGTAAGAAGCTCACCTAAACAGAAGCTTAAATTATCAAACATATGCTCCTGATGGCATTCTATGAGGAAATATTTTAGGACTTCTTGTATATAAGTTTCTTTTTCACGCGGAAGGGTATATGAGAATATCTCTATGGGTGTATGCAGTTGTACTGCCAGGCTGATTCTCTCTCTATCCGTATCTGATAAGAACTTGCTTGCAAATTCCATATTCTTCTATTTTATTGTATAATGGACGAAAAGTAAACTTTTTTTACAGAATTTGGTATAGTATTTATATGAGTGCATATAAAAAAACTCAGACAAAAAGCAAATCTACAGCCTCAAGAAAAACTGGAACAAAGCGAACCTCAACTTCAAAAAAGAAGCGTTCAACCGGAAAAGTTTATATTCCCGTATATAAAACAATCATTTTGTGCCTGAGCGTAATTGTTATTTGTCTTGTGCTGCTGCTCATTACTACACTTCCAAAAAATCCTGCTGCAGAGCCAGAAACATATTCTATTACAGAGCGATTTGAAGATTATCCGCCTAAAACCGAACCAGAGCAGCTTTCGTCTCCAGAAATCAAACTTGAAGAAAAAAAGCCTGAGATTGAAAAAGCAAATCCTGAACCAAAACCCGCTCCAGAACCTAAAAAAGAAACTCCTGTAAAACAAACAGAAACTAAGAAGCAGGAAGAAAAAAAGTCTGAACCTGCGCCACAAATCAAAAAATCAGAAGACAAGCCTAAAGGAAAGGCAAAACCGGCACCCGCAAACACTTTTGGTTTTGAAAAGGCAAAGAATAAAGCCCAGCTCATTTTTGTATTTGATGACGGTGGTCAAAACCTTGAACATTTAAAGAAATTCCTTGAGTTGCCCTTCCCTATTACAGTTGCAGTTCTTCCTCAAATTACTCATTCGCAGGAAGCCGCACAGATGGTAAGAAAGTCTGGAAACGAAGTAATCCTTCATCAGCCGATGCAATCTGTGAATCCGAAAATTAATCCTGGGCCTGGCGCCATTACACCAGACATGGACGAAGAACAAATAAAGCAGCAGCTTTTTACGAATATAAATCAGATTGGGCCAATTGCGGGCATGAACAATCACGAAGGCTCTGGAATTACTGCCGACATTGATAAAATGGAAATTATTCTTAAGGCTACAGAACAGGCAGGCATTTATTTCTTAGACAGCCGCACAAATGTAGAAACAAAAGTACCTTATGTTGCAAAAGGTCTTGGATATACATATTATGAACGAAATATCTTTTTGGATAACGAAAAGACTCGTGCAAACGCGCTTTCGGAAATTAAAAAAGGCCTTGCTCTTGCCAATAAAAATGGAAGCGTTATAATGATAGGACACGTTTGGAGTGCAGATTTTCTACCGGCTCTGCTCAAGGAAATTTATCCTGAATTAGTTTCTCAAGGATATACCTTCAGTGTTGTGAGCAAGTCTAATGCACAAAAGCGATGAGGAAAATAAATGATAGTACTTGGTATAGAAAGCAGCTGTGATGAAACAGCCTGTGCTATTGTCGAAGACGGCAAAAAGATCTTAAGCAATGTTGTAGCAACTCAAATTCCTTTTCACGAGGTTTATAAGGGTGTTGTTCCCGAAATTGCAAGCCGTAAGCATGCCGAATGGATTTTACCTGTAGTAAAGCAGGCTCTTAAAGAAGCAGATCTTCCTCTTGAAAAAATTGATGCCATTGCAGCTACAAACCGTCCAGGCCTTATGGGCTCTCTTCTTGTTGGATTTACCTTTGGAAAAACTCTTGCGTGGTCTACAGGAAAGCCTTTTATTGCTATAAATCATATGCTGGGGCATTTGTATGCAGCTCAGCTTCAGACTGATGTTGAATATCCTTTCCTGGGACTTTTAGTAAGCGGTGGCCACAGTATTATTTGTAAAGTAAATGATTTTGATGATCTTGAGATTCTTGGAACTACTGTAGATGATTCTGTTGGCGAAGCCTTTGATAAGGTTGCAAAGTTCTACGGCTTGGGCTACCCTGGCGGCGTTATAATTGATAATCTTGCTAAAAAAGGTGACCCTAAGGCTGCAAAATTCCCTGTTCCAAAGCTTGATGAAGAGACTCACCGCTATGATGTTTCTTTTTCGGGGCTTAAAACTGCAGTAATTCATCAGTGCGATTTATTCTGGCAACCAGGCTACGAGCATTCAACCGAAAATATGTGCGCCGCATTCCAGGAAACTGCAATTAAAACTCTTGTAGGTAAGCTTTTGCGTGCGGCAGATGACACCGGTCTTAAAACAGTTGTATGCGGTGGTGGAGTTGCGGCAAACTCAAGATTGCGCCAGATGCTTGCAGAACGCGATGACCTTAACTGTATATTCCCTCCATTAAAGCTTTGCGGCGACAATGGTGCTATGATTGCGGGAGTTGCATATCATTTCTTAAAGCGCGGCGACAGAAGTGGAATAGATACTGTTACTTGTGCAAGAATTCCTCAGTTTAAGAGAGGATTGGATCAGGTCAGGTCTTCGAAATAGGCCCTTCGACAGGCTCAGGGACCCCAAGCTAGAATTCGACTTTAATTCCGGCGCCAATCATCAGGCCGTCGGCAGATTTGTCTGTGAATACCGAAATTGGGAAGAATACAGATAATTCAGGGCCATACTTTGTTTTACCGTAATAGAACATCCAGTCGGCAGCAGCAGAAACATATAAAAAGCGCACATTCTTGTAGAACCAGCTGTTCATATAATCAATATCACTCTGAACTGTTCCTGTAAAACCAGTTTCACTTGCCTGAACATTAGAAGGGACTGTTGCAAAACGGAAAAGCCCCGAAATGCCAGCAAGAATACTCCAGCTGTATTTATTGCGGTAATTCAATTTGAATACAATAGGAAGATTCAACAGAAAATTAAAGGTAAGGCCTGTACGGTTTTCAATTTCGGCAGGAAGCACCATTTCATCATAAACAAGGTTATATGACATATAAAATCTGAGCGAAGGCTGAAACGAAATTGCCGTATAGTTTGGAATAGAAAGTCCTATGTAAACAGGTATTTCAATAGGAGACGGTGCACTAATAAACTTTCCGTCTGCTGATTTTTCATGCGAGTTTATAGACAAGGTTGGAGTTATACCAAAAACAAAGTCCAGACGGTGAATGAGAGCCTGTGACTGAATAAGCTCCTCTACTTCGGTAACGCTCATGTTCTGGTCATCAACATATTCACGTTCTGAGGTTTCCTGAATTTCTGGAATATCTGGCGTATCCTGCACTTCTTGTGCTTCCTGTGCAAAAAGGGCTGCAAGATTACAAGAGAGAAGTATTATTGTCAAAAAAATAAAACGCTTCATCCTAATATCGCCGTACCAGAAATTATCTTATTCTGCTATATAATGTAGCATTTAAATCAACACTTAGGAAACCACTACGGCTAACCTTGTAAAAATCAGTTTGTTCCCATGCTGCATAAAGAGTTGTGCCGCTTATTACAAAATCCGAATAAATATAACCAACATCAAGCTTAGGAAGGCGGATTGCAACTGGTTTTCCGCCACGAAGAATATGCTTGCCAGGTAGAGCGCCTTCTATAAAAAGAGTT
>JAEEGH010021308.1_pt1 | contig 13397 bp, 7 predicted proteins | sample 9134181 | NCBI WGS metagenome assembly JAEEGH01 (sample SAMN16246544, study PRJNA631951) | gut metagenome | biome: gut microbiome; feature: rumen; material: DP-attached | host: Bos | place: Iran: Karaj | collected 2018-10
GTTCCGCAGCCACGGCGCAGACGCTCCGAGGGAGATTTGGCAGTTTGGCGAGAAGGGCACGCCCGTGTATGACGCCATCGACAAATGCATCCGTCTGAGGTACAGAATGATACCATATTTTTACAGCACGGCTTGGCAGGTTACCAACAACAACGGCAGCTACTTGCGCCCCTTGATTTGCGATTTTGCCGCCGACAAGAATGTCTGGGATATGGCTGACGAATTTATGCTCGGCGACATCATCCTCGCCACTCCGATTGTGGAGGCTCAGTACACCGAAGAGAAGATTATCAAGACCGACGAAATGTCTGGTTGGGACAGGAACAACGCTGACAGCAAGCAAGTTGCAAATGTTGATTTCACTCAGACGAAACAGACCGTCAAGTATCTGCCCAAAGGCAGCGACTGGTACGATTTTCACACTGGACAGCGTTACAAGGGCGGTCAGAAGGTTACATTGACCACGACATTTGACAAGTCCCCGATGTTCATAAAGGCGGGCGGCATACTTCCGTTAGGCCCTGAAATGCAGTACGTTGCCGAAAAAGATTGGAGCAACCTCGAAATCCGCGTTTATCCTGGCAAGGACGGCAGTTTTACGCTTTACGAGGACGAGGGCGACAATTACAACTACGAAAATGGCAAATATTCCGAAATCCTTTTCACTTGGAAAAACTCCGCCAATACTTTGATAATTAACGATGTAAAAGGAAGTTTTGACGGAATGTTGAAGAATCGGACGTTCAATGTTGTATTGCCTGACGGCAAGAGCAAAGTCGTGGAATACAGCGGAAAGAAGGTGGAAGTGAAGATGTAGTTGTAATAAAAAAAACAAACCACGTGGTGGTGTCATAAAAAAGGCGGGGATGTCGATTCCCCGCCTTTAATATATATTATGAATTCATTGTATCGGGGGTTCACACCCCCGTCTATTATATTTCGTCCTTTCAGGACTTGGTTTCATATAGTTTTCGGAAACCAAACCCCGTAGGGTGATATATAATAGCCGTGGGTGTAAACCCACGGTAACCAAATATGTTGTATATTTTAGAATTTCACGGTCTTTTGTGTGCCGTTGTAATCTAATTCTGTGATTAATGTACAATCTGCATAGTTCCCTTTTTTATGAACTATATGACAGAATATGTTGACAACAAAATGATGATTTGTTGTTAAATTGCCGTCCGCAGGTTCTATTGTGAGTGTGCGTTTCTTGTCGTTCCACTTGATGAGAGTTTTGGCGTATTTACCACTCTTATAATCAGTGGTTTCTCCATCGTCTTCGTAGAGAGTGAACTCACAATCAGCACCTGAATAGACCAAAATTTTTGGATTGTTGTCGAGACCGTTTTCTACAACAATGCTGCCGCCTTTGGCAAATACGGGGATGTAGCCGTTGTCAATCTTTGTTTTAACAGTCTGTCCGCCGTCGTAATATTTGCCGAGGTCGTGACGGTCGAACCATCCGCCTTTGTTTTCGGGCAGATAAGTCTCCCATTCGGTTACGTCGGGTTCGGTTACGGGACTGATTAACAACGCTTTGCCAAACATATATTCGTATTTTTGCTCCAAGGCTTTGGGATCGTTGTAAAAGTCAAAAACCAACGGACGCATTAGTGTGGAGCCGTTGAACGATACTTCGGCGGCGTTGGAATAGATGTACGGAAAGAGGCTTTTGCGCTCATTGATGCATCGTGTGATGATGCTTTGGGCTGTTGCGCCGTAACGCCACGGCTCGGTGTCGCTCATATATCCGTGGACACGCATAAGCGGCAGATATACAGATAGTTCTATCCAACGGAGCATTCGGTTGATGTAGTCCTGATTGTTGTATTGGTCGCGAGGACGGAAGAATCCGCCCGCATCGTAGGTCCACCACGGCACGCCCGCCGCTTGAAGTCCCAATCCACCTGTAATCTGACGTCGGAGGGTTTCCCAATCGTTGCCCACGTCGCCGCTCCAAAGTGCTGAGCCATAACGCTGTATGCCCAAAAATCCGCTGCGGGTGAGTATCATCGGGCGTTTGTTGGGTTGGTCGTTGATAAGTCCCTCATACACAGTCTTGTTCACCATCAACGGATAGACATTGCGCACGCGGTTGCCGTCGAGAGAGCCGTTGCCCACAACGCGGTTTTCGAGGTCGTCGTTTTCGGGTTCGGTAGCGTCCTGCCACCAAGCGTCGATGCCGAGCGGAAGGAGTTTTTGGCCGAAATTTTTCCAATATGCGGCGGCGGCATCGGGGTTGAAAAAGTCGATCCAATCGGTGTTGGGAATGTAAAAATTGTTGCGCACCATCTCCTTGCCCACCTCCGAGGTCTTGTCGATTTTTGACCATACCGACAGCATCATTTTGATGTTTTTTGAGTGGAGATAGTCTGTGAGAGCCTTCGGGTCGGGATAGTTTTCGGAATCGAAAACCATTGAGTTCCAACCGTTTTTGCCCCAATATTGCCAATCCTGAACCAAAACGTCGACGGGGATTTTTTCTTGCTCAAAACGGTCGGCGGTTTCGATGATTTCTTTTTGAGAATGAAACCTTTCGCGGCAATGGATGTAGCCCAACGCCCACGCAGGCATCAGAGGCGCGTTGCCCGTGAGTTTGCGGTATGTGGAGATAATTTTTTCGGGTGTGCCATAAATCACAGTAAAATCCACAGCGTCAGACGGATACGATGTAAACGAAATCTCATTTTTCACCATTGAATAATAAACCTCGGGACGGTCGTTTTCGGTGAGTTCGGCTGTGAGGGTGTGCTTGCCTTTGGTCAAATAAACTATCGCAGAGGCAGTTGGAGGCAGCCAAAGGTTCTGCATTTCTATTACGTTTTTGCCGTCGATGTCGAGGTTGTGGCGGCGTGCCATTTTTTGTCCAACGTCCAACAGCACAGCGTATTCGCCGTCTTTGGGAATCTCAATTTCGGCTGCAAAGATATTGCGATGACGGGTTTCTTGTTTTCCGCCCTCGGTGGAGGTAACGTTGACTGTTTCGGTAGCGCCCTCGGCGGCGGTCTTTTTCAGTTCCACCTTGTTGTCGGGCAGGTTGAATTCGGTTTTGGAGTAATTGTTCCAAACAATTCCGTAGCCTAAGTTTGAGATTATCAACGGCATAGCAATCTGCGTGTTGACCTGCGTAAGCCGTCGCGGAAGTTTTGTGATATTGCTGTAACCATCCTGAAACTGTCCGAGACCGTAAAAACATTCCGTTCCCTCGGTCACTTTGAATTTAGCCACAGCGGTGTCGCCTTTGAGCGAATAGGACAACAGTTTCGAGTTTATATCCTTGATACTGATTGCTTTATCCCCGTTGTAATTTTGCGGCAGATAAACCAATTCGGGCAATTTGTTCACGCTGTCAACGGCATACCGCACCCGTGTGGCATTCTCAGCCAACGGCGTTACATACAACCTTTGCGCCGATGCGGTGGCGATGCAAAGGATTGAGATGGTGGTGAATAAGAGTTTTTGCATAGTGGTATTATTTTTTGTTTTGGGCAAAGATAAGGATTTTTCGGGAATATTTTTGATTTTGGGATTGATTAATCCCTACTTTTTTTTTAATCCCTGCTTGTCCTAAATTATTTAGGACATTTGGTTCTCTTGTTTAGGACAATTTGGTTCATTATTTAGGACATTTGGTTCATTTATTTAGGACATTTGGTTCATTTATTTAGGACATTTGGGATTATTTATGTTTTTAGCCGTGCTCCTCCCATCCATTCCCCCAAAAAAAATATTGGAATTATATTTGTGCCGATTGAGATATTTGTATAAATTTGCACGGTTAAGAACTGCAATTAGGAATATTTATGTTAGTAAACCTGTACAGCCGGAAGTTTACCGTGTATCTCGCTGATGTCTCTCCCGATATGGAGGAGGTGCGGCGCAGGTTGTCCATTGTGTTTTTCAATGCGGGCATCAATGTCGTTGAGGAGTCTTGCGGGGCAGCCACTGGCGGCAAGGATGGCGCAAAATTTTCCGCAAATACCATCCAGTCAGCCGATTGCAGCGTGCATATACTTGGCGGCATCGACATCTACACGCCAGGCGCCGAGGGGTACGATACACCGGCTGGAGTGCAGTTCAGGGCGGCGAGAGACCTCTGCGGCGAACATTTCAAGATGTTTGTATGGAATCCTACAGCCAACGTCAGCGGTACGTCGTACATCAATACCATCAGCGGCACGTCATACATCAACAACATCCGCCGCGACATCGTGGAAAATACCGTCTATTCCGACCGCCATTCGCCGATAATATTCGTTGAGGACATCCGCAACATAATGAACGTAAGGCAGTTGGAGAGCCGTAAGCACGAGCCCGCTGACATATTTTTCCTATACAACGAACTCGACAACGACACGGCGACGGGCATCTACAATATGCTCCGCGACTTTGTGAGCGTGTCAAAACTCGGCATCAGTATGTCGAGCGACATCGATTACAGCACCTACATATCCGAACAGCTCGCCGAGAGCAAGATTGGCGTTGTTTATTACAATTATGCCGCAGATTGGGCTGTGTCGTTCGCAAGGCAGATTTGGAAGGATTCGGGTGGCAACAGCTCCAAGACGCCGATACTCATAGTCGGCAACAGCAACCACGCCAAAATGGAGGAACTCGCTGTGCTCAAGGATATTATGCAGGCGTCAATTAACGAGCAGTTGCGCATTCCGCTCGACATCAAAGTATTTTTAGACAAGTATTACCAAAAATGAAAACCGGTATCTGTCCATATCCGGGCCTAAGGCCGTTTACCGAGGAGGAGTCAATCTTCTTCAAAGGGCGCGATTTGCACATCCGTCAGATAGTCAAATTGTTGGAACAGAACAAGATGGCATTCATCACGGGCGCATCGGGCGACGGCAAGTCGTCGATGGTGTATGCCGGTGTAGTGCCGTACATCAGGGCTGGATTTTCCAAGGCGGAGTACAATAGCTGGCTTGTATTTGACTTCAAGCCGCAGCGCAATCCCCTCGCGAGCCTTGCCAAAAGTGCGGCGGACGAAATGCAGATGTCGCAGTCGGAAGTCTTAGACAAGATAAGCAACGGTTTTGCCTCGCTCGTCAATATCTACAAGCAGTCGCCATTTTATGTGCGCGACGGTGACGACTACGCCAACCGTGGCAAAAACCTCCTCATCATCGCCGACCAATTTGAGGAAGTCTTCACGATGAACGAAAATTTTCACGACGGCACGCCGAGCGACGATGCATACACCTGCGTTAACGTCCTGTTGGAGACTGTGAGGCTTTCCATAACGGAGCAATTGCCTATATACGTGATATTTACGATGCGCAGCGACTACATCTCGCAATGCACCGTGTTCAAGGATTTGCCCGAATTTATTGCGTACAGTCAATTTTTTGTACCGCAATTGAAACGCACTGAAATCCGTCAGGTGATAGAGCAACCGGCTGTACTTGCGGGCGGAAGCGTCTCCACAAGGCTCACCGAAGTGCTCATCAACAATTTGACGGCGGGTTTTGACCAATTGCCTGTATTGCAGCACGCATTGAACCTCCTATGGAAAACCGCTGGCAACGGCTCTGAGCCACTCGACCTCATCCACCTTGCCAAAATTGCCGGCATACACCGCGAGATGCTCGGCGACGAGGAGAGGCGGCAGTTTGACTCCTGGTTTGCGACATTGCCCTCATATCAGAAAAAATATTTTGAAAAGCCCGACCTCAACAATGTGCTCAACGCCCACGCCGGTACGCTCTACGAATCGGCTTACGATTATTTTATGCACAATGCCGATTGGTCGCAGAAGTCAATCACGCCCGACGAATCCAAGGAGATTATAGAGACGGCGTTCAAGAGCCTCACCAAGATAGACGACAACCGACAAGTGCGCAACCGTTGCACCCTGCACGAAATTACGGGCATCATCAATAAGCCAAACATCAACGATGCCGTGGTGTGCGGAGTGCTCAATATTTTCCGTGACGAGGACAATACTCTCCTGCGCCCATTTGCCGTCAAGGGCGAACTCGAAACCCAGTATCTCGGCGGCGACACCGTGCTTGACGTCACCCACGAGGCGTTGATACGAAATTGGCAGCTGCTCTCGCAGTGGGATTTGGAGGAGCTCGACAATATCAATGAATACAACGATTTCAATAGTCAGATGCAGCGGTGGATCGACAGCGGACGCAGCCCCGAACTATTGCTCTCCACTGGCAACTACGCCATTTTCAGCCGTTGGTACGAGAAGTGCCGACCAAATCAGTATTGGCTCTTGAAACACGACAATTCGCAGCGTCCCGACCGCGAAAAACTCCGCGCAGCCGCTGCACGAATGGAGCTTTGCGACAATTTTATGGAGCAGAGCCGCGACGCACTCGCCGCCGAGGAGCAGTCACGCCGCCGCAAAATATTCATCGCAATATGCGCATTGTTGGTGTTCATATTGGGACTTTCTGGTTTTTCGTATTGGGCTGTTAAAGAGAAGAAAAACGCCGATTATCAGACTATGGTCGCCAGGGATAACGCCAAACAGGCGGAGCTTCAGCAGAAGAATGCGGAAACACAACAACGGTTAGCCGAGGACAGGCAGCGCGACGCCGAAATCGCCAAGGACTATGCCAGTCGTCAGGCTGACACTGCGCGGATTATGTACCAGCGCGCAATGGCTGCCAAGATAGAATCGGACAGTGCGCGTCGTCAGGCGGAGAGGGCGCAGCAGGATGCCGAGCGTGAGAAGAAGAAGGCCGAAGACAATTTCCGTCTCGCCGAGGAGCGTCAGGCGGAGACTATCCGTCAGATGGGACTTACCAAGGCTGCCAACGATTCGGCGGCGGCGTTGTATTACGTCGCCCTATGCAACACCCTCTCCATGAAGGCAAAAAACATCTACGAAGACAAGGACCTCAACCTCCGCCTTGCCAAGACCGCCTGCGACATGCAGGCCAAGGGCGGTTCTCGTCAGAAAAACGCCGACCTCTACGACGCTATGCTGTTTGCGATGGAGGAGAGCGGCATCATCAAACCGCTCAACATTCAGGGCGGGCCTTTTATGGCTTTTTCGGTGGACGGCGACGGGCGCATTACCACAATATCATCCGACGGCACCATCTCGCGCCACAATGTTTCGGGCAGTGGCAAGGCTACCCTTGCAAGCAGCACCGACGAATTTGCGGGCAAAACCCCAATTGAATCAGCCGTCTTTGCAACTCCCACGTTGATAGCCTGTTCCGCCAAAGACAGAAAATCGTGTCTGATTGACATCGTCAACAAAAAACGCACTCCGCTGCCAAATTATGGCGATTACGTCAATTCGGCGTCCACATCGCCCGACAATAAGGAGTGTGCAGTGTCGTTCATCAGCGGCAATGTGGTCGTAATGCCCACTGACGGCGGCAAGCCCCTCGCAGAGAAGGATTTCCAGACCGACGTCACCGATGTTTATTATCACGGCAATGGCAATATCTATGTACTCTGCCACAATGGAAAGCTCCTCAAGTGGAATTCTGCCAACGGACAGACCTCCACGGTGCTCGAGCCATACGGCAGCCGCAAGGCGTTCAAGATGTCGGCAATCAGCGACAAAAATCTTCTTGCGGTATGTTACAGCGATGGTCAGATTCAGTTTGTAAACCTTGCCGACGACGCCAAGCAGTCAAGCATGCCGGGCGGTCATTCAAAAATCGAAAATATGCTCTACGACCCCAATACAGGCATCCTCGCCCTCTCATCGGCAGATAAGAGGATTTCGCTCGTCAATACCAACGACCTCAAGGAAAAGCCGCTTGTCATCGAGGAGCACAGCCTTGGCAACAGCAAGGCAAAAAATATCGGTTTCAACGGCAGGGGCGTACTGTTTGCCCTCACCGACGACGACAAGGTGCGTTTTTGGGACACGTCGCCCGACACCTATGCCAACGCCCTTTCGTCGATGAACCTCGCGCCGCTCTCCGATGAAGAATGGAATCTGATTCTCGGACGTGAATTTTCAGTTAAATAACTTCAATTGATTGGGAATATGGAATTTACGACACTCGATATAATACTTTTGGTGATGACGGTGGCAATGATTGTTGTGCTTATTGTTTATAAAATCAACAACAAGAAATTTGTCATGAAGGCCATCCGCCGTATGGACAAGCGTTACGCCGCCCTCCTCAACGAGGCTGAATGTGACAAGAGCCGCCTTGCCGCACTCTACCACGATGCCAAGGGCAAGTCCGCCGCCAAAAAATCGCCGGAAAATAGCACCGCCATCGCCGCCGCGCAGGTTATCGACATCGAAAAACTTGCCGCAGAGCAGAAGGAGCTCGCCGCCCAGAAGATGGAACTCTCCGACCGCAACAGGCAGCTTTGGGATATGAGCGTCTCCATCGAAAAGGAACGCCAGCACATCCAAAACCTCAAAAACGAAATCGAGCGTCAGCATCAGGCTGTTACGTCCAGTATCCAATATGCCAAACTCATTCAGGACGCCGTGCTCCCGTCCGAAAAAGATCTCAAAGAATCATTTGAGGACGTATTCTTGTTTTGGCGGCCGAGAAACATCGTCTCGGGCGATTTTTATTGGATGAAGCGGATTGGAGATACGGTGCTTTTCACTGTTGCCGATTGCACTGGACACGGCGTGCCGGGCGCGTTCATGAGCATGTTGGGCGTGGCGTTTTTAAATGATGTCTGCGTCAATTTCAATCAGGAGACCACGCCCGCGCACATCCTCGAAGAGATGCGCCGCAAGGTGATTGACACCCTGAAACAGGACGACGGCAATACCATTCAGAAGGACGGCATTGATATGGCGATGTGCATGCTCAACCTCACGACGATGAAGATGCTGTTTTCTGGCGCCAATCGCGGAATGTATCACGTGCGCGGCTCAGTGCTCACCGAATACCGCCCCGTGCGCAATCCTGTGGGCATCTATCCCGTCATCAGAAATTTTGAAAACCACGATGTTGACGTTCAGCACGGCGATTACATTTATATGTTTTCGGATGGATACAGCGATCAATTCAGCAGCGAGAGCCAAAAGTTTACCGCTGGGCGTCTGCGTCAGTTGATTATTGACATCAATACTCAGACCAAGCAGGCGGCGCGTCAGGCTGAGATGCTCGCCGACGCCCTCGACAATTGGCGGAGCGGTTTCAAGCAGATGGACGACATACTGATTGGCGGGTATTGCATCAGATAGTTTAATTACAATATCAACAATGAAAAGAACAATACGCATATTATTCACGGTTGTAATGCTTGCGGCACTTGCACAGGCGGCATCGTCGCAAAACGACACGTACGGCGGCGCGACGCTCTTCCCAAACGCTGCCACCACGGGCGCGGACGTCGGCGACAAGGCGCAGGGCGCATCTGACTCCGACGACACCGACTCCACCTCGCTGGTGATTGCCAAGTTGCAAAGCCTGTATTTCGCGGGCAAATACGACGAGGTGCTTGAATATTCGCAAGTGATTGACGGCGAACACCTTTCCAAATCCCAAAACCTCGTCTGCCTCAAATATACCGCCGCCGCCTTCAAGGATCTTGCCTACCACCGCAAGGCTGACAGTGTGGTGCGCCTTTTCCGCAAAAAAGATCCGTTTTACGAGCCAACTGACGACGACCCTGTGTCGTTCTGCAAGGTATTCGACAATTATTACACAATGCCAAAATTTTCGGTCTGGGCGGCGGCGGGACTTGCTTCCGTCAGATTGCATTTGGACACGGTGCATATCATCATCGACACCGTGCAGCGCACACCGACTTACAAGACCAAATGCTACTCCGTGCAGCTCGGATTTGAATACCGGCCGTTGCGCATACTCTCAGTGAGTCTTGCGCCTGCTTACATATCGTACCAGATAGAGCGCACCACCAAACGCTCCGACATCTCAACATTCTATTACAAAGAGGATTACAGTGCAATAGCATTGCCATTGATAATAGAAGCCTCGCCCTTTGTCGGGCGCACCAAAATAGAGCCGTCGATATATGCCGGTGCCCAGGCAAAAATACTGGTCAGCGACAAGTCCACCGGATACGAGGAGACCGTGGGCACTTACACCAAAATCCCCGGCAAGACCGACTGCGCCGACACCAAAAATTCCATCACGGCGTCGCTCCTCGGCGGCATCAGGCTCAGTGTCAACCGTGGACGCATAACATTTTTTGGCGATTTGGGCATTGCCTGCGACCTCACCCCGCACAACGACCCGTCAAAAAAGTTTGAAAATTATTCGCTGTTGTACGCCAATCAGCACGTCCCCGACATTTACCGCATGGTGGAGCTTTCGTACAAAATCGGCATCAAGGTCAACCTCAAATACAAGACTTTTGCTAAATTTGGCTACGGCCATTAAAACATTGACATACAATGAAAATAATCAAATACATATTGGTGGCAATCACCGCAATTGCCGCCGCAGCATGCAACGACACGGTGTACGTGGGACCCGATACGATGCCGGTAAAATCGGTGCATGTGCCAGCCGTCAATAGCGGAATTATGGCGCGGTCTGACGGCGCAGTCACTTTTGAAGAATGGCAGTACTCCGACCATTACGAGCTGTCGTACATCATCATCGACCGCTTCGGCAATAAGAAGGTTGGCGAACAGATAACCGCCCCCTTTGGGTCCGATTGCAATTGGATTCTCTACCGTATCAATAGCAGCGACGAGCTTTTCGTGGATGCATTGTGGTTTGACCTTGCAACATACAAGTACAAATTTTGCCTTGTGAAATTCAACGCTGACGGCACGCATGCATTCACGCGCACATACGAAAATCTGCCGTCACCGGCCGCCAGCACTCCGCTCGAAGATGGTGGTTTTGCGATAGTCTGCAATGAATATTTTGAGGGCAACGATGCGTTCAACAATGTTTTGTATTTCATCGACGGCAACGGCGAATTGAAGGATTACGTCGTTGTGTTGGAAGACAATTTTTACTGTTACCGGGCGATGTCGTTTGGCGACAGGATAGTATTGACGGTTGACGATAGTTATAGTATCTACCGCACCGACGGCACTTTGGTCAATAGCGGCGAACTTCCGCACTCAATATCCGCGCTCAAGTACGTGGCGGGCAATCTCTACGCCATCAGTGTGCACAGCGAAGTAGCCGACGGCACGTCTTACATCACCCAGATGGATATCGACGGCAATCTCAAGTTTACCGTCCAATCTGCCGTCGCCAATATTTCGGAAAATATCCTCGTGCAGGACGGCTCGCTGATAGTATTGGGCATGGACGAAAAAAACGGCAATGCCGGGCTCATCCAGCTCATCGACACAGCCACCCACGAAATCTCCGATACCATAAAGCTCAATTATCAGGGGCTTGATGCGCCCAATGTCATCCTGCCCGACGGCAAGGGCGGGTACGACCTTTTTATCATCAAGAAAAACAGCAACGACCAGTGGGCGCAGTTCAAGTCGGATGACGACGACAACCCTCTGCCAGTTTCGGTTTACATCTACCATACCAACGACCTCCACAACCTTCAAATTGACTAAGCGATGAAACGAATCATTCCAATCATATTGGCGGCAATATTGTTTGCATTTGCCTGTAATAACAACGACGACAACAACACCCCCGACGACCCCGACGACGGCGGCATTGTAGTAGAGCTTGTCAAACTGCCGGTTACAATCAATGCAACCATCAGCGGCTCCACATTTGCGGACGGCGACATTCTTGTAATCAGCAATTCTGAAATCCTCGCCGCACCTGCCACGCTGAATCTCACTGACTTGCAGAGCGGTACGTCGGCGGTTTTCAGCGGCGAAGTCACACTCAGGGAAGGTCTGATGCTCATCCCGGGCGAATCCACCCTCACCGCAGTATTGTCACACGGCGGCGAGGACATCAAGACATCCCCGCTTTCTGAAATCAAGGCTGTAAATTCCATCGACGACGGCTTGGAGCAATACGGTGGTTTTTCGTGCAGGGATTTCATCTACTACGCGGGCGGTATGTCAATTGAGATTGTACAAAGCGCTGTGTTTTTGCAGTTTGATGTCAATTTTCACGGCGCAAAATTCCTGATTACCACCGCAGGCAACAAGTTTTACCGCAAGTACATCAATGGTGACGAGCTGTTTGCCGTGCCGTCGGGCACTATCATCCAAAGCCAGATTTTGGACGTCAGCGAGACGTTGGAATCCACCGACGAAATGCCAACAGTCTATACCATCGCCCGCACATTGCCCGACGATTGCATTCCGGGCGTATTTTCGGTGTCGGGTACGCGGCAGGTTTTTTTCAGCAAGGGCAATCTCCAATACCGTCCCAGCGACGGCAGCTGGCGTCTGGCGCCGGAGCAATATGATCATTGTTTCAGCATCACTTCCGACGGACGCACCAACTCCATTGTGGGCGACGACCACGCATTGTGGCAGGGCTCTGACGATTGGACCGACCTCTTTGGCTGCGGCACGTGGCTCATTGACGGCAATCCCCTCAAGACTTCCCAGGACAATGGCGATTATATGGTGGAATATGATGATTGGGGAATGCGTTTCGTTGAACCGCCAGCCGTCGGCAGCGAGTGGAGCACGCTCACCATTTATGAATGGAATTATCTCTCTGGCACTGATTCCGAGTGCCGCCCCAATGCCGAGAGGCTCCGCAAATGGACGACGGTGCGCGGCATCAATGGTTTGGTGATTCTGCCTGACAATTGCGCCGATGCCATAGCCGATGATTACGATGAGGCTCAATGGGCGGCGGCAGAGGAGGGCGGTGCATTGTTCCTGCCCACGGCGGGATACCGTCTCGGTACGGCGGTGTATTATGTAGGCGATTACGGCATTTATTGGTCAGATTCATTCGTCGATGAAGCAGACGGTGGTTTCCAGTACGGCTTTTATTTTGGCGCGTCTATCATTGCCCCCTACCCATACGACCGTTGCGGAGGACAATGCGTAAGGCTCGTGCGGAGCGAATGAGTGGTTTTTCACGACGATTGTACCCGTATTTCGCCCATTGTGCAGATTTCGCTTGCAATTATGATTTTTTATCCGTATCTTCGCCCCAATGAATCACAATTAAAACTCATCATCAATATGACACATAAAAATCACTTTTTACTTGCACTAATTGCATTGTGCTGTATCATAGCGTCTTGCGGCAATACCAGCACTCCCGCCGAACAGAAGGAAGGCTTCAAAATCAAACGCGGCACCAATCTCAGCCATTGGCTTTCGCAGAGCGAGGCTCGTGGAGAGGAACGCCGCCTGCATATTCAGGAGGACGATTTTGCACGTCTCGACAGTCTCGGTTTCGACCACGTGCGCATCCCAATCGACGAGGAACAGTTTTGGGACGAGCAGGGCAATAAACTTCCCGAGGCGTGGGGACTTCTTCGCAATGCCCTCGACCTTGCCCGTAAGTACAACATCCGCGCAATCGTTGACCTCCACATCATCCGCG
>JAEEGH010021309.1_pt1 | contig 13397 bp, 6 predicted proteins | sample 9134181 | NCBI WGS metagenome assembly JAEEGH01 (sample SAMN16246544, study PRJNA631951) | gut metagenome | biome: gut microbiome; feature: rumen; material: DP-attached | host: Bos | place: Iran: Karaj | collected 2018-10
CCTGCCGTACCAAAGCTCTCGAAGAATCCTGGTCCCACCTGCAAGCCTATCATAAAGACGAAGAGAATCAGTCCGAAGTCCTGGATGAACGTCAAAATGTCGACTGGTGCAGTGAAACCAAAGTGACCCGCCACGATACCAGCAAAGAGCACGAACGTGACACCCAGTGAAATGCCACAGACCTTGATCTTGCCAAGATACACGCCAACGGCAATGACAATGGCATAGAGCAGGGCAATATGAGCCACTGACTCAGAATTTGTAAAGAGGTTGATCAGCCACTGAAAGGATTCCATTGTATCTTTATCGTTTGCGTTTTGCTTACTTCAACGGACTATTACTTCTTCAATGCTGCGATCGACTCCTTAAGGGCAGCAATCTTTTCCTCAGCATCACTCTGCTTCTTGCGTTCCATAGCCACGACAGCCTCAGGAGCATTCTGCACGAAGCGCTCGTTGGATAGTTTCTTCAGCACACCCTGCAGGAAGCCCTCGAGATGGCTCAGTTGGGCTTCCATCTTCTCTATTTCGGCGTCGATGTCGATGAGACTACCAAGGGGAACAGCATATTCAACTGTACCAACCATGAAAGTGCTGGCAGTTGAATCTTTTTCGCTGACTGATGTCATGCTTTCCAAATTGGCCATCTTCATCACGGCTTTCCCATAATTGCCGAGGAGCTGAGAGTTGATGATCTGCAATGCCAGTTTCTCTTTTTGAGCGATGTTTTTCTGTGCACGAATGGTACGCACCCCGCTGACAACCTGCTTGACGGTCTCCACATTGTTGAGCATGCTTTTCTCGTCAATATTGGGTGCATCAAGTCGAAGACACTCACGCATGATACTCTCACCAGGCTGACGGGAGTCAAGGGCTTGCCACAGTTCTTCAGTAATGAACGGCATGAAGGGGTGAAGCATCTTCAGCAGTATGTCGAAGAAACGCAACGTAGCATTGTAAGTCTTGCGATCTATAGGCTGCTGCTTACCATCCACATAGGCTGGTTTCACCATCTCAAGATACCAACTTGAGAACTCATCCCAGAAAAGTTTATAGACAGCCATCAGAGCCTCGGAGATGCGGTACTTCGAGAAGTGGTCGTTGAGCTCGGCATTAGCCTCCTTGAGCTTGGCGTCGAACCATGTGACTGCAAGGTGACTGGTACCCTCCTGGGGAGCATCATCGCTGACGGTCCAACCTTTGACCAAGCGGAAGGCATTCCAAATCTTGTTGTTGAAGTTACGTCCCTGTTCGCAGAGAGCCTCGTCGAAGAGGATGTCGTTGCCAGCAGGAGCGGAGAGCATCATACCCATGCGCACACCGTCAGCGCCAAACTTCTCAATAAGCTCAATGGGATCAGGGCTGTTACCGAGCGACTTCGACATCTTACGTCCCAGTTTGTCGCGGACAATGCCAGTGAAGTAGACGTTTTTGAAGGGGAACTTGCCCATATACTCTTCACCGGCCATAATCATGCGAGCCACCCAGAAGAAGATGATATCGGGTGCCGTCACCAGGTCGGAGGTGGGATAGTAATAGCTGATCTCTTCGTTGCCGGGATTATTGATACCGTCAAAGAGCGAGATGGGCCAGAGCCATGACGAGAACCATGTGTCGAGAGCATCCTCATCCTGACGCAGGTCGCTATCCTTCACGTTCGGATCTTTTTCCTGAGCCAGTCTCAATGCCTCTTCCCGTGTTTCGGCAACCACAAAGTCGTCGTTGTCGTTATAATAATAGGCAGGTATGCGGTGGCCCCACCAGAGCTGTCGGCTGATGCACCAGTCCTGAATGTTCTCCAACCAGTTCTTGTAGGTGTTCACATACTTTTGTGGATAGAACTTCATCTCGCCGCTGAGCACTGGAGGCAGAGCGATGTCGGCAAAATGTTGCATGCGGAGGAACCACTGCAGTGAGAGACGAGGTTCGATAGCAGTGTCGGGATTACGCTCAGAGTAACCCACCTTGTTCGTATAGTCCTCTATCTTCTCCATCAGTCCGGCTTCCTGCAAGTCCTTGGCAATCCGCTTACGACAGTCCATGCGGTCCATGCCCACATAGAGGGGAGACTGCTCGCTGATGGTGGCATCTGCGTTGAAGATGTCAATGGTCTCCAGATTGTGGGTCTTACCCAGCATATAGTCGTTGGTGTCGTGGGCAGGTGTCACCTTCAGACAGCCAGTTCCAAACTCAATGTCCACATAGCGGTCCTCGATAACGGGAATCACACGGCCCACCAATGGCACAATCACCTTGCGGCCCTTCAGCCACTGGTTCTTCGGATCCTTGGGATTGATGCACATGGCAGTATCGCCCATGATGGTCTCAGGACGAGTGGTGGCAACAACAGCATAATAGCCCTTGGCATCCTTGTGGATGATGTTACCCTCAGCCTTCAGAGCCTCCTCGTTCTCGAGGACAGCGAGGTCATGCACATAATACTTCAGATGGAAGAGATGGCTTTTCTCTTCCTTATAAATCACCTCCTCAGTGGAGAGAGCCGTCAGTGCCTTCGGATCCCAGTTCACCATGCGCAGGCCACGATAGATGAGTCCCTTGCGATAGAGGTCAACAAAAACTTTGATCACGCTCTCTGAGCGTTTCTCATCCATAGTGAAGGCGGTGCGGTCCCAGTCACATGAGGCACCCAGACGACGCAGCTGTTTCAGAATGATGCCGCCATGTTCGTGAGTCCAGTCCCAAGCATGCTCCAAGAACTCATCACGCGTCAAGTCACGCTTCTTGATGCCCTGGGCAGCGAGCTTCTTCACCACTTTTGCTTCTGTGGCGATAGAAGCATGGTCAGTGCCCGGCACCCAGCAGGCATTCTTGCCCTCCATACGGGCACGACGCACGAGGATGTCCTGTATCGTGTTGTTGAGCATGTGGCCCATGTGTAGCACACCCGTCACATTGGGCGGGGGAATAACGATTGTATAAGGTTCACGCCCATCTGGCTTCGAGCTGAAAAGCTTGTTATCCAGCCAATATTGATACCATTTACCTTCGACCTCACTAGGGTCGTACTTGCTTGCAATTTCCATACCTATTTATAAAAGCTTTCTCTATTTGGGGTGCAAAGGTACGAAGAAAAAACGATATGACGAAAAAATGAGTGTCGTTTGTTGCGTTAATGCGTGTTAAATATACCCCAAATAACGAGCGCAGCTCTCTGCACACCGTTCTCCGTCGACTCCAGCCGACACAATTCCTCCTGCATATCCTGCTCCTTCACCACATGGGAACAGACCTTCCAGACGCACATGTTGCAACGTTTCAGCATGTCGGAGAATGCGCAGCGGCGATGAAGTACGGGTCTCTACACCTATCATCACAGCCTCGTTGGTCAGGAAGCCATGTGCCTGTCGCCCAAAGGTCAGGAATCCATCTTTCAGGCGAGTGGCGACAGCTCGAGGCATCCAAAAATGCAGGGGTGACGACACCAGGCCAGGAGCATAGGATGATCGAGGCAAGTCAAAACTGAGACGTCCATTGACAAAGTCAGCCATACGCTGTGCAGGGGCCGTCTGCTTCATATTGGCCTGCTGCCAGCATACACGCTCCATCAGTTCCTGAAAATGCATCACTTTAAGCACGTCGTCGCCTTCAATGTCTTCAGGTCGTGTCTCCACTACCATGCCTGCATTACTCCATTGTGTACCGCGATTGGCAGGACTCATACCATTGACCACTACCTGCTCAGGCCCTGTAGCAGCAGGAATGACAAAACCACCCGGACACATGCAAAAAGAATAGACTCCGCGCCCGTCGACCTGAGTGACAAACGAGTACTCGGCAGCAGGCAGCCATTGTCCCCTACCCTCTTTCCGATGATACTGAATCTGGTCGATGAGCTGTGAAGGATGCTCCAAGCGTACACCTACGGCAATACCCTTTGGCTCGATTTCAATTTTCTGTTTAGCCAAATATCTGTAAACATCTCGTGCTGAGTGACCTGTAGCCAAGATCACGAGACCAAGATATTCCCGTTCTCCGGCCACGCATCCTACTACACGATTACCCTCCAGCAACAGCTGAGTCATCTGAGTCTGGAAGTGCACTTCCCCACCATGACTGATGATGGTATTCCTCATCGCCTCTATCACTTGTGGCAGTCTGTCAGTGCCGATGTGGGGATGGGCATCAGCCAAGATGGCTGTTGAGGCACCATGCTGACAAAACACGTTGAGGATCTTGTCCGTATTACCACGCTTTTTGGAGCGGGTATAGAGCTTACCATCGCTATATGCTCCTGCCCCACCTTCACCAAAACAGTAGTTGCTCTGCTCGTCAACCTGCTGAGTTCGCGATATGAGATCAAGATCCTTCTTGCGTTCATGCACGTCCTTGCCCCGTTCCAGCACGATCGGACGCAAGCCCAGCTCTATCAAACGAAGAGCGGCGAAGAGTCCACCAGGACCTGCACCGACGACAATCACCTGCTGCCCTTCAGACACATCATTATAATTTGTACGCACGAAAGCATCATCTGCGGGCAACTCGTTGACATATAGCCGCACTTTCAAGTTGACATAAATGGTACGCTGCCGTGCATCGATGGAGCGTTTTAAGACGCGAACGCCCTTCAAGGCACTGAGAGCCAAGCCCTTTTCATTGGCCAGATATCTGCGAAGCTGGTCGGAGTCGGCTGCCACTTCAGGCAGCACTCGTAGTTGTAATTCCTGTATCATTCTGCAAAGGTACGCTTTTTTTTCGATAATTTCATCGGAAATCGCGATATTTCATATTTTTTTCCTACCTTTGCACACTGAATTAAAAACAGACATAGAATGAAGGTAATGAAATTCGGCGGAACAAGTGTTGGTTCCGTGGAGAGCATACAGAATCTGAAACGCATCGTAGAGGCCGAAAAGAAGCCTGTCGTGGTGGTGGTAAGCGCCCTTGGCGGCATCACAGATCTACTGCTGAAGACATCACGCCTGGCTTTGAACGGTGATGAGCACTGGCGACAGGAATTCTCGGCCATCAAGCAGCGGCATTTCGACATGATCGACACCCTCTTTGAGGGCGATGAGAGCCGACGGGAGCCTCTGACGCAGACCATTAGTTCGTTCTTCCGTGAGTTGGAATCCATCTTTTATGGTGTATTCCTTATTCACGACCTCAGTCCGAAGACCGAGGCTGCAATCGTCAGTTATGGTGAGCGTCTCAGCAGCCATATCGTGGCCACCCTGATTGATGGCGGCGTTCGAATGAACTCACGTGACTTCATCCGCACAGTCAAGAAGCAAGGTAATCATGTGCTCGACGCTGAACTCACCTATCGTCTGGTTAGCGAGGCCTTTAGCACTATATGTTGCTGTGATACAGCAACAAACAAGACGGTGGCTGTGGTGCCAGGTTTCATCGCCCGCGATCGCGACACCCATGAGACCACAAACCTGGGACGTGGCGGTAGTGATTATACTGCTGCCATCATCGCTGCTGCACTTGATGCTGAAGTTCTTGAAATCTGGACCGATGTCGATGGATTCATGACTGCCGACCCGCGCGTCATCAAGACCGCCTACACCATCAACGAGCTATCCTATGTGGAGGCGATGGAGCTTTGCAACTTCGGAGCGAAAGTGGTCTATCCCCCGACCATCTACCCTGTCTGCGTAAAGAACATCCCCATCAAGGTAAAAAACACGTTCAATCCTGAGCATCCCGGCACGCTCATCAAGCAGAAGATAGATAATGACAAAAAGCCTATCAAGGGTATCTCAAGCATCAAGGGCACTACACTCATCACTGTGACTGGCCTGTCGATGGTGGGCGTAATTGGCGTCAACCGTCGCATCTTCTCCACTCTGGCTGAGAATGGCATCTCGGTATTCATGGTTTCGCAGGCATCATCAGAAAACTCCACCTCCATCGGTGTGCGCGATGAAGATGCCACGCGGGCAGTAGAGGTGCTCAACATTGAGTTTGCCAAGGAGATTGTCACAGGAGCCATGTTCCCCATGCAAGCAGAGCACGGCCTGGCCACTATTGCCATCGTTGGCGAGAACATGAAGCACACGCCAGGCATTGCCGGAAAGCTGTTCGGCACGCTGGGCCGAAGCGGCATCAGCGTCATCGCCTGTGCACAGGGAGCCTCGGAGACCAATATCTCGTTCGTAGTAGATGCCAAGTACCTGCGTAAGTCGCTGAACGTGCTCCACGACTCGTTCTTCCTCTCTGAATACAAGGTTCTCAACCTCTTCATCTGCGGCATAGGCACCGTTGGAGGCAACCTCATCGAGCAGATACGTTCGCAGTATGACACGTTGAAAGAGACACGACAGCTGAAGCTCAACGTCGTAGGCATAGCATCCAGCAAGAAAGGCATCTTCACACGCGACGGCATCGACCTCAGTACCTACCGTGAGCAATTGGCACAGGCTGAAGACAGCAACATCGAGCGCTTGAAAGAGGAGGTGATCGGCATGAATATCTTTAATTCGGTATTCGTCGACTGCACCGCATCAGCTGAAGTAGCTGCGCTTTATCAGGACTTCCTCGACCACAACATCTCTGTTGTCACAGCCAATAAAATTGCTGCCTCCGGACCTTACGATGCCTACGCCCAGCTCAAGAAGACGGCCCTGAAGAAAGGCATCAAGTTCCTCTTTGAAACCAATGTCGGAGCCGGTCTGCCCATCATCGGCACCATCAACGACCTGCTGAACTCCGGTGACAAGATACTGCGCATCGAAGCCGTACTTTCAGGTACGCTAAACTTCATCTTCAACACCATCTCGAGCGACGTTTCTTTCTCCGAGACAGTGCGTCTGGCCAAGGAACGAGGCTACTCCGAGCCCGACCCACGCATCGACCTCTGTGGTAAAGACGTCATCCGCAAGCTGGTCATCCTGACACGTGAGGCAGGCTACCGCGTTGAACAAGACGATGTGGAGAAGCATCTCTTCATGCCCGACTCATTCTTCGACGGCTCACTTGATGATTTCTGGAGCAACCTGCCTTCGCTTGATGCCGACTTCGAGAAGCGTCGTCAGGAGTTGGACAAGGAGCACAAGCGTTGGCGCTTTGTGGCGAAGATGGAAGGAGGACGTACCAGTGTCTCGCTCGAAGCTGTCAGTCAGCATCATCCTTTCTACGGTCTGGAAGGTTCCAACAATATTGTCCTGCTCACCACTGAGCGCTATCGCGAGTATCCCATGCTCATCCAGGGTTATGGAGCCGGTGCCGGAGTCACGGCGGCAGGTGTCTTTGCCAATATCATGTCGATTGCCAATATCTAAGTATGAAACACATTATTATATTAGGCGACGGCATGGCCGACCATGCGGTGGAAAAGCTAGGAGGCAAGACCCTCCTGCAATATGCCCACAAGCCCACGATGGATCTCCTTGCCCGGCAGGGACGCACAGGCCGTCTGATCACTGTGCCTGAAGGATTCCCTCCCGGAAGTGAAGTGGCCAACACGGCCATCCTGGGTTACGACCTCAACAAAGTATATGAAGGAAGAGGCCCATTGGAAGCTGCTTCCATCGGCTATGAGATGGCCGACGACGACCTTGCGCTGCGCTGTAACATCATCACGCTGGAGGATGGACGCATCGTCACTCACAATGGCGGCAACCTGCAGACAAACGATGCAGCATTGCTCATCGACTATCTCAACCAGCATCTTGGTTCAGACCGTGTGAGGTTCATAGCTGGCATCCAGTATCGCCATCTGCTCATTATCAAAGGTGGCAACAAACACATCTGCTGCGCCCCACCCCACGATCATCCCGGCGAGCCCTGGCGACCATTATTAGTAAAACCGGAAGAAGGTCTCGTAGGCAGCGACTGTGTCGCTGCTCAGCAGACTGCCGACCTGCTCAACGACCTCATCCTCCGTTCGCAGCAGCTGCTCGCCCAGCATCCTTACAACCAGGCCAAGGCTGCTCGTGGCGAACGCCAAGCCAATAGTATCTGGCCCTGGAGCGGCGGCTATCGCCCATCGATGCAAACACTGCAAGAGCAGTATCCACAAGTACAGTCAGGATCGGTCATCTCAGCCGTCGACCTTATCCGTGGAATCGGCCATTATGCTGGCCTCGACATTGTTGAGGTTGAAGGAGCCACTGGACTAGCCGACACCAACTATGAAGGCAAGGCGCAGGCTGCCATCGAAGCCCTCCGGCATCAGGATTTCGTCTTCGTACATGTCGAAGCCAGCGACGAAGCTGGTCACGACGGCAATCTCGACCTCAAGCTGCGTACCATCGAATACCTCGACCAACGGCTCATCGCTCCTATATATAAAGAGGTGTGCACTTGGCCAGAGCCTGTCGCCATCGCCGTACTGCCCGACCACCTGACTCCCGTCGAGATGCGCATCCACGTAGGCGAACCCGTGCCCTTCCTCATCTGGTACAAGGGTATCATCCCCGACGACGTTCAGACTTACGATGAAGTATCGTGCGTCAGCGGCAGCTACGGTCTGCTCAAGCTACAACAGTTCATGCAAACATTCATGAATATATGAAGCACTATCAGCCTTTCATCGTCTTCTGGGCTCTGATCATCACCGCCCTATGCTCCAGCATCGGCAGTTATAAAGCCGCAGAGCATGACATCTCACTGGACATGCAGCAGGCATTGGCCTTGACCTTGGAGGAACAACCCCGACAAGTCATCACCCCTGATACTATCCAAACATTCAACCAGCACCTGCAGATAGCCGCGCTGCGAGGACAGGCCGTCCTCACGGTCGACACCCATCAGCCGGAATTTACACTGCAGGCCTACTGTCCCACATCTACCATCCTTGCCATGAGCGACCAGCGACCGGCAGCAGCATGGGCTTCGTTGGCTCTGGCATGGGCTCTTGGCTGTGGCTTCAGGCTCCGACGGCAAACATTACCTCGAGAAGGCATCACCTTTGGAGGCCTCACCCTCAGTAGTAACCGTTTCTTCAGCAACGCAGACATGGAAGTGAAGTTCACGCCCATGCAGCACCAGCTGATGACACTATTTTTCCTGGCTCCTGACCACCGGCTGACAAAAGAGCAGATTTGCGATGCTCTCTGGCCCAAGAAGGACGACGCCAGTGAGACGCTCTACACCCTCATCCGCCGTCTGAAGACTGTGCTAGAGGCACAGTCGCACCTTCATATCCTATCTGACCGCAGCAAAGCCTACCAGCTGACTGACAGCGAGTTATCCTAGTGTCAGGCAAATGTCAGACAAATGTCAGGCATTGTTTGACGCTTGATTCTTTATCTCTTCGTACCTTTGCACAAAAAAGGCATGAAGAGATTTGTTTTTATCATGATGCTTGCAGCGATCGAAATGCAGGCGCAGGAAGTGAAACTCGATGAAGTGGTGGTCAGTGGCGCACGAGTAGTACAGCAAGCCGACCGACAGGTCATCTACCCTACACAACAACAGTTGGAGCACTCGACATCAGCATACTCGCTGCTGCAGAAACTCTCCCTGCCACATATCCGCATCGACGAAGCCTCCCACACCATCACAGCCTTATCAAACAGCGGCGTAGAAGTGCGCATCAATGACCTCAAAGCCACGCGTGACGACCTGCTGTCGCTCGACATGCAGGCAGTGGAGCGCATCGAGTACATCGACCATCCTGGCGTGCGCTACGGCGAAGGCATAGGCTATGTCATCAACATCATTGTCAGGCGACCTGTCAGCGGTTATGTCGTTGGAGGTGAGTTGGACAACACGCTCACCAGCGTCAACGGCAGTGAGAGTGCCTATGGAAAAGTGAACTTTGGGAAGAGTGAGCTGGCAGCCAGCTATTCGCTGGACTACCTTCATGCCAAAGGCTACAGCTATGATGAAGATGCCCATTACCTGATGCCTGACGGAAGCACGACCTGCATGAACCGCCATTCTATAGAAGAGCGGAGACGCCAGCTGGCACACGCCCTGCAGCTGACCTATAGTCTGGCCGACACCGACTACGTGTTTCAGGCCAAGTTCAACGGCAGCCGCGACATCCGTCCTCAGCGCAGCCGGTCACTGCTGTCTGTCGATGGAATCATAGTGGAGAACAACTCCAGCACACGTCAGCACACACCGTCGCTCGACCTGTACTTCCACCGAGACTGGAGCCAACACCAGTCGCTGACGGTCAACACCGTGGGCACCTACATCGCCACCGATGCCACCAACGAAAACAACGAGGCCACACATTATTTATATAATACGCGAGGACGCACCTATACCCTCTGGACCGAGGCCCTCTACGAAAACCACCTGAAGCCCTTCACCCTCTCAACTGGCATCCAATACGGCCAGCGCTATACCAACAACCACTACGATGGCGACGCACAAGCTCATAATGGCATGCATACCTCCAGCATCTATGCCTTCACACAAGTCAGCGGACGTATCTTCCAACAGCTCAGCTATGTAGCTGGCTTCGGAGTGAGCCGACGCTACTTCAGCCAAGGCCATAGCAGTAACGACTTCCTGCTCATGCGCCCCAAGCTCTCGCTCAGCTATCCCCTAACCCACCGGCTACGCCTGAAGTACGATGCCGAGCTCTCGCAACATGCCTCACAGATAGCCCTCATCAGCAACGTCAGCATCAAGCAGAACTCAATGGAGACACTTGTGGGCAATCCCGACATCCGCCCCAATCGCGTCATCAGCCACGATCTGCGTCTCACCTACACTACTCCTCGCCTCATGACTGAGTTGCAAGGCTACTACCGAGGCAATGCACACTGCAACATGGAGAAAGTCATCCCCACCGACGACGGCCACTTCCTCAACACCCAGACCAATCAGAAAGCCTGCAACATGTTCTACCTGCAGAACCTCAACCGATGGACCATCATTCCCGAGAAACTGGAGTTCACCATCTACGGCGGCCTGTACCGTTTCTTCAACTTTGGCGACGACTACACCCACACCTATACCTCCTTCAATGGTGCAGCCTGGCTGCAGGCTTACCTAGGCAAATGGACGCTGATGGCATACGCCGACAACGGCTGGCACTGGATGGAGGGCAATCATCGCGGACATCAGGGAGCTAACTGTCAAGTGTCGGCCTCCTACACTATATCGCCCAGTCTCACCATCAGCCTCTACATGCACAATCCCTTCCGTGCCCATCCCGAGACGACGGCAATGCAACTGATGGACCACTACATTCAAAAGGACGTTTCAGTTCACAACAGCGACCAAGGCAACCGCCTCATACTCACTCTCACCTGGAAGCTGAGCCACGGACGGCAATACCGCAATATCCAGCGCTCGATGAACCATAGCGACACGGAAACGGGCATCTTGAAATAACAATCAGCGCACCTTTTCCGAACATGCTACATTTGATATAGTTTTTGAAACACCAGATGCAATGCCATTGGCCAATTATGTGTACCTTTGCCACAAGAAAACGATTCTTAAAGCAAAGCAATTATGAACAACATCACCAAAACCCTGCTGCTAGCAGCATTCCTTTTCCTGCCGTTCCTGAAGACGACGGCAGCCGTCGACCCCAACTTCTATATCTTCCTCTGCTTCGGACAGTCGAACATGGAGGGCAATGCCCGTCCTGAGGCAGCCGACCTGGCCAGCCCAGGTCCCCGCTTTCTGTTGATGCCTGCCGTTGACTTCCCCGCCACCGACACCCGTCCAGCCCGCAAGAAGGGCGAGTGGTGCGAGGCATCGGCTCCACTGTGCCGTCCCAACACCGGTCTGACACCTGCCGACTGGTTTGGGCGTACCCTCGTGAATTCTCTGCCCGACAACATCAAGGTTGGCGTTATCCATGTGGCCATCGGAGGTATCGACATCAAGGGATTCCTGCCCGACAGCATTTCCGATTACGTGAACAAGAAGGCTCCAGGATGGATGAAAGGCATGCTTGAAGCATACAACAACAACCCTTATCAGGCACTCGTTACCTTGGCCAAGAAAGCCCAGAAGGACGGTGTCATCAAGGGCATCCTGATGCACCAGGGTGAGACCAATACCGGTGACCCAAAGTGGGCAGGTATGGTGAAGCAGGTCTACGACAACCTCTGCAGCGACCTGCAGCTGAAGCCCGAGGAGGTGAATCTCTATGTGGGCAACATCGTCCAGGCCAACGGCCAAGGCGTCTGCATCGGCTGCAAGAAGCAGATTGACGAGCTGCCACAGACCATCCACACCTCGCAGGTCATCTCCTCTGACGACTGCTCCAACGGCCCCGACCGCCTGCACTTCGATGCTGCCGGCTATCGTGAGCTAGGATGCCGCTATGCTGAAGCTGTGGCCCGTCATCTCGGCTACGAGCCCAAGCGCCCGCAGTTGCCCGCAAGAGTCGAGAGAGCCGCACGTGGTCAGAACAACCGTCCTAATTTCCTGCCTGCCGGCAAGAAGATTGACGTTCCTGCCGACGCCGTCACAGGTGAGAATACCATTCCCGGCAATGACTTCCCGAAGGTCGACTCGCAGCATCGTGCCTACTTCCGCATCAATGCCCCACAGGCCAAGAAGGTTATTGTCGACATCTGCAGCAAGCAATACGACATGGAGCCCGATGGTCAGGGCAATTTCATGGCCGTCACCGACCCGCTGCCCGTAGGCTTCCACTACTACTTCATGAGTATCGACGGCGTGAGGTTCATCGACCCAGCCTCCGAGACTTTCTTCGGCACAAATCGTGAGGCCAGCGGCCTTGAGGTTCCCGAAGGCCCCGAGGGCGACTACTACCGTCCACAGAAAGGTGTGCCCGCAGGCTCCATGCGCAGCATCTACTACTGGAGCAACGAGCAGAACAAGTGGCGTCACGCTATGGTCTACACGCCTGCCGAGTACGACCAGAAGCAGGGCTTCAAGAAGCGCTATCCCGTGCTCTACCTCCAGCATGGCATGGGTGAGGGCGAGACCAGCTGGGCTCTGCAAGGAAAGACGCAGCACATCATGGACAACGCCATTGCCAAGGGCGAGGCCGTGCCGATGATCGTTGTGATGGAGAGCGGCGACATCAAGGCTCCCATGGGCCGCGGACAGGGCATGGGCGACTACGGTGCATCATTCTATCCCGTGCTGCTCAACGACCTCATCCCCTATATCGACCAGAACTTCCGCACGAAGACCGACCGCGACAACCGTGCTATGGCCGGACTCTCATGGGGCGGACACCAGACGTTCGATGTCGTGTTCAACAACATGGACAAGTTCGCATGGCTGGGCACCTTCAGCGGAGCCATCTTCGGCCTCGATGTGAAGACCGCCTACAACGGAGTCTTCACCAATGCCGACGAGTTCAATAAGAAGATTCACTACATGTACATGAACTGGGGTGAAGAGGACTTCATCAAGAGCGGCGACATCGTACGTCAGCTGCGCGAGCTGGGCATCAAGGTCGACTCCAGCGAGTCGCCAGGCACGGCCCACGAGTTCCTCACCTGGCGTCGCGGACTCCATGAGTTCATCCCTCAC
>JAEEGH010021311.1_pt1 | contig 13396 bp, 13 predicted proteins | sample 9134181 | NCBI WGS metagenome assembly JAEEGH01 (sample SAMN16246544, study PRJNA631951) | gut metagenome | biome: gut microbiome; feature: rumen; material: DP-attached | host: Bos | place: Iran: Karaj | collected 2018-10
TGGATGTTGAAGTGCCGGAAATCATTATTGAAAGGTATCAGTTCACCCTGGAACTGATTAAATAATATATTGTACGCACGATCGCCCTCCAAAAACACATCCACGTCGTTACGACGGAACTCGTAGCTGAGTGTGGGGCGTGTGAAACTGCGCGGGTGGATGGTCAGCTCGGCGCGCGTTTTAAGACGCTTGCCTAAACGCACGGTGATGTCGGTGCTCATCGGAGTTGCGGTCTTAAACGGGATATCAAGACCCAGTTGCACAGCAGCATACTCTTCGGAGTCGTAGCGGAAACCGGCCTGGAACTGCACCGACTTGCGCTCACCGGCCGAGAGGATGACGTGCACACCGTCGGCCTCGCGCCAGATGGAGTCACGTTCGGTGAACAACGAGCGGGGGGCTACTTTCGGCAGTTTCACGGGCAGGATGCGGCATTCGGCTGTCTGGTAGAACAGGTCGACACGCATCGAGGTGGTGAGTTCCTGCTCCAACTTGGCGTCAATATAGTCTTTCATCTCTGTCAGATGGAACTTCTGACGGAGGAATCGCTCATCCTGCGGCGTCATATTCTCAAAACTGACCTCAATGATGCGGTACTTCTCGGTCATCACCTGAGGGCGCAGCGGATGCAGGATTTCAGGACGGTAGTCAGGCTTCACACCGATACGCGCCTTCAGGGCCATGATCTGGTCCCAGTGACGCATGGCCTCTTCCTCGCCGCGACGTACCAGCGTGTCGATGGCTTCCAGCGAGAAACTGGCAGCATTATAGCCCTTGGTGTCGACGGCCATGTGCAGATCGGTCATCGCGATGTTCTCGTCGACCTTGTTCTTACAGTTCACGTCGATGATCTGGCTCAGGATGCTCATGGTACCACCCATGTCCTCGGCCTCCTTCGGGGGACCTTGCACGGTGACGCCAATTACGATCTCAGCACCCATCTCGCGGGCGATATCCACTGGGTAGTTATTCTTCAAGCCACCGTCAACCAGCACCTTATTGCCGATTCTCACGGGCGAGAAAGCGGCGGGAATGGCCATCGAGGCACGCATAGCCTGTGGCAACTTTCCGCTGTGGAAATCCACCTCTTCATTGGTGATGATATCCGTTGCCACGCAGGCAAAGGGAATGGGCAGTCTGTTGAAGTCGAGCGAATCGGTAAAACCCACGCAGAGCTGTTGGAAGAGCTCGGCCAGGTTCTTGCCCTTAATGATGCCGCCCGCATTCTGATCCTTCTTGCCAAGCGTCAAGCCCGTGCTGAAGAAATAAGTGTTCTGCTTCTTGCGGTCGCTGAGACTCTGGTTACGCAGGTCTTCCTTATCGGTAATCACATAACTCCAGTCCTGCACACGGACCATTGAGTCGAGCGAATGGGAATTGTAGCCGATGGCATAGAGTCCGCCGATGATACTACCCATCGATGTGCCGGTGATATAGTCGACAGGGATGCCGGCTTTCTCCAACACCTTCAGCACACCGATGTGTGCCATACCCTTGGCACCACCGCCACTCAATACGACGGCCACCTTTTTCCTCGGCGGCTCTTGGCTCTCTTTCACTTCCTGAGCGCTCACCGTGCCACACATCAGCACAGCTGCCATTATCATGATGATCTTTTTCATTATTTATGGTATTTTTTTCTATATTCCAATGGTGTCATGCCCAAATGCTCCTTGACATACTTGCCAAAGAATGAAGCATTGGGGAAATTCAAGTCGTTGGCTATCTCTTGCATCGTCATATCAGTAAAGCGCAGACGGCGCTCAATAGCCTTCAGCGTAAAGAGTTTTATCATCTCACTCGGTCGACGGCTCATTGTCTCCTTGAGCAGTGTCGAAAGGTATTTCGGTGTGATGTTCAGTTGACTGGCGAAGTCATCCACCTTGCGGATACGGCCGTCGCTCTGCTCCACCAGACGCACGAACTTGTCAGCCAACCGACGTCTGTGGAAACCCGGTGTGTTGTCGTCCTGAAAGTCCGACTGCTCCTTCTGCGCCTTGTCGCGACGCATCATGCAAAGCATTTCAAGCATCATCGTGCTGACAAGCGAACGAACGATATCGGAATACAACAAGGGGCTTTGGTCTCTCATCCGGCGGCATAACAGCTGGAAATAATCATCAAGCAAAGCCACGTCTTCATCGGACAGATGCACTTTCGGGTGTTGCTTGAGGTAGGTCAGGTCTGCCAAACTTACTTCGCCATACATATTGATGCTCCATAGTTCGCTACGGGAGAACCAAATCTGCCGGCAATTGAAATCTGGCGACGACATGAAATTGCAGACCACACTATGTGCCATGTAAAGGTACAAATCGTTTTTGCGAAGTTGTATCTGCCGTCCGTCATAGTCAAACTGAGCCATGCCTCCAGTACAGATGACGATAAGCCCATGATTGTCGAGCGTCATCTCGCCCTGTGGCAACGAACCGAAATTCTCCATAACCACAAGTTCGTCGCTGTCGCCCAGACGGAGGGTGTCGAAACCATTCCTTGGTTTGAGGTTCTGTATCTCCATTATGTTCTTTTTTTCTTTATGCGGTACAAATTTCGGCAATAATATCCGAAATTTACTATCCTATTTATCCAAAAATCTGCTCTATTGCTTATTTCTTGACCTCAAATCCGATTATAGAGCATTTTTTAGGAAATATGGAACATCAAAGACTCGGAGAATCTGTCCCCAATTGTTTATAAATGATCCCCGCTCGGCCAAGCGGGGATCATTCTTACCTGCAGTCTCTTTGGTTCTCATAATCCATAAATATCATCCAAAGTTTGGTTGTATTGGAATTTATGGGAAATGTAAGGAAAATGAATGCGTTTTGATTAAAATTCCTAAAAATACATCAGATTTATACAACTGACAGTTGTTCTCCTCAATTATTCTTCCTATCTTTGCAGCGGATTAAGTATATAGAGTATGACGTTCGATAAGATTCTTGAAAACAACACCCTATGGGCTGTGCGCTACGATGGTGTGGCAGACAATGCCTTGAAAACCCTCTTCGACCAGTGGAGCGATCCTGAGTGGCTGGTGGATTTCTTCTTGGCTAACATGGCCAACTTGGAGTCGTACTTCAAGATTACAGACATCAATCATGCCATCTATGATACTATAGATGATAATCAGCGCATCCAGTGCCTGATTCTCGACATTTCGCCAGAGGCTGACCTCGACAAGATTTTCCGTCCGCTAGAGAACAGTCGTACAAGCGAGATGTTGCTGGGTAAAGAAAAGGCCAAAATAAAAGAGCGTCCACAACACGCCTCGTGGCTTCGCATATATGCCATCAAACTGGAACCTGGGTGCTATATCATCACAGGTGGTGCTATTAAACTGACACGAACAATGCAGGAGCGTGAGCATACACTGAATGAACTGAACAAGATGGAGCAGGTTCGCAATTTCCTAATTAGTAATCAGGCTATTGATGCTGATGGATTTGTGGATTTCCTGTCAGAACTATCATAAAGAAATGAGAGCATATGAAAAAGAAAACACTTGAATTCCTCGAAGCTCACCAGAGCGAAACGCCATCGACATGGCGCGAGGAAGCAGAATGGAGACGCGACAACTGGTCGTGGCTGCGACATTCACAGAAGATAGCCGTCAAGGTATTGTTAGAGATGAAGAAGCAGGGTCTTACCCAGAAAGCCTTGGCTGAGCGCATGGACTGCAGTCAGCAATATGTGTCGAAGATACTGAAGGGCAAGGAGAATATGTCGCTCGACACGTTATCGAAACTGGAGAATGCACTTGGCATTAACCTGATTTACGACGAGCAGGTGGCATATCCAAATATGGTAGCCGAAGAGGTATTTGTATAGAATTATCCCCGCTCAGCCGAGCGGGGATCATTATTTACTGACATCTTATTGTTTCTGTTCGATATCGCGGAAATAAACGGTGATCTCCTGACCCTGAGGAATCTTGTCGAGGTAGCCCCTACCCTCTTCCTTGGAGATGGCTTTGCCATTGAGGGAACATTCTTCAATTTCACCCTCTACTTCGAGCACGTTCAGTTTCCACAATCGCTTGCCGCCCTTGAAGGCATAGATCTCCTGCTGCCAGGACGGACCACCGGCAGAACCACCAAACTTGAGATAGCAGACGCCATCCTTCTCGCACCTCGAGGGTTTCAAGCGGGGATTCTCGATAGCGATGAGCTGGAGCTTGCCGTCGTTACGAATGAAGAAGGCACCGTTCTTGTCGTCGTTATCGCGCAGCCAGATCCACTCGTTGTCGTAGTCGATATAGCAGTGTGCCCACTTGGTGAATTTCACGTGGCTGTCACCGTATTCATCGGCATGATAGAGTTTCTCCATCTCGGCGAAGTCCTTCTTCCAGACGGGAATCTCCTCGTCGACCATCGAGTGGTAGCACTCGTATTCCAATTCAATCAATTTGTCCTCCCTTGGGAAGAGCATACCGACACAATAACTCTCAGGAGCGCTATGGGTATAGCAGATTTCCAAACCCTTCGGACCTTCGAAGGCGGCCTCGATATCATTGGGGATATAACCGTCGGCATCGGCATTCCACGTAGCACCGTATTCGGGATCGTAATAGCCGATCTGCTCAAGCACAAAGAGTTTGTCACCATCCACGAGCACCTCAACGGCGAGGGCTGACTTGCGGTCGGCGTCATACTTATCCTTCGGGGCATTCTTATATTCGCCCTTGAACTCCACAGCACCCATGATGATGCTATCGCCGATGATACAGGTCTTGTGCGATTGCTGGGCTTTCATGCCGTATTGTGTCTCCAATTGCTTCACGATATCAGCGGGAAGCTTGGGATATTCATAGTTCTCTGCCTGGCACGTCTTGACAGTGAGACGCTTGCGGGAGCTGAGATAGCTGTCGGTACAGATAATCGAACCCCAGGAATCGGACCTGTATTCCAGTTTAGGATTGTCCTTGGGATCAACATATTCGAAACGGGCGCAAAGAGATGGAATCTCATCACGGCCATGAATCTCACCGATGCTGGGGGTGTTGCCGTCGGGATCCTTCAACACCTCATCGACGAACTTCACCTTCACGATCTTTTCGCCATTCAACAGATTGGTATACTGGGCGGCGTTGCGACGGAACATCTCCTGCAATTCCCAACGCTTATGCCAGTCATCAAAGTAATCTTCATCGCCTTCACTCCTCTGGGGTTCTTCGATATTGGTCCAATAGAGTACCTGACGGTATTTGCCATCGGTACCGATGAGGAACATCGGCAACGGGGTCGTATCATTTTCCTCGATGATACTGTCGATGACGGCAGCGGTCACCGAATCCTGACTATCAGCAGGAGCGGTCTGACCCTTCTGCTTACAACTGATCATCACTGCCATCGCCAAAATGGCCCAAAGCACAAGTTTCTTCATCACTATTCACTATTAACTATTAACTATTCACTTCTCAACGTCAGGACCGATGGGTTGTTTACGGGGTTCGGGGATAAAGTTGGCCTTCTCACCCCATTTGCAGTCATTGTCGGGGGTCTTCAACCGAGCCCGAGCACCAATCTTGGGATGATAGATTTCACATTTCTTGAGTACGATGTCGTCATCGCTCATAAACAACGGAGCATCTGCCCAGTTGCCGAAGAAGCGACAGCCCTCGAACACCACATTCTCGCTGCCACGATTGGTAATGAGCTCGTATTCGCGGTTACTGAAGAAGTCGCACTGATAAAACTCCACACGATCCGAACTATAGAGTTCCATAATGCCGTAAGTGCAATCATGGATATTGCTTCTATACATAGCGAATTCTCTGGTTTCACGGGTCACAACACCATAGGTGCCACAACCATAGAGGTCGCAGTTGGACACAGAAATGCGTTCTCCACCTTCCACACCGATCACACCACCGTCGCAGTAGCCGCCCTCGGTATGACCGATAGTAAGATTCTCCACGTTACAGCCCTCGCAATTCATAAAACTCAGACAGAAGGAATAACGGGGATTGACCTCGATGCTGGAGTTCCGCTTGCCACGAATGGTCAGACCTCGGATATTCTTCAGCACTAACTGATGACCATCGTTGCAATACTCACTAATGATGACAGGCTGATCATTTCCATCACTCTTGGCAATGGTCACCCAGGCTCGACCCGGAACGCCCGAGAACCAATCCTCGCGCTCCAAGATACGTGAGAGGTTCAGGTGAACATCCTCACCCAATTCGATAACACGATCGTTGCCGAGGGCATTGATAAACTGCTCCTCGGTATTGACAGTAATGACACCATCAACAGCCTGCGCCATCTTCGGAGCAGCCTGACTATTCTCATAACGCACACGGTTGTCATCGTCCTCAGCTTCCTCACTCTTGATGAGTTGCACATTGGTCATTTCGATGATGTTGAGCTTGATGTTGTCGTTATTGGCTACAGGCTTGTACCAAGGCTGACTACCAAAATAATCCTGCAGGTCCTTCGACTGGAAGCGCCAGCCATGACGGGCTAGAATCTCGTTGCGCATCATTCGCAGCTGGGGCTTCGAGAAACGACCCAGATAGTGCGTGTTCATCAGATAGTTCTGTATCATCCAGCTGACATCGCGCTCACTGGCTATCTTCTCCTGCGCCACACAGTTCTTCAGATTATCGGGCGTCAGAGTCAGTGTATAGCAGCAGTCGCCATTAGGTTTGCGGACGGCGAGGAAGTTCATGCCATCCTGACGGATATAATCCACGCGGGCGCCAACCTCACCCCGGATGAAAATCCAGTTGTGTGAATTGGTTGAGTAGAGCGTGTAACGGCCTTCAACACCAGCGACCTTGTTCAGGGCGAACGAATCACCACCCATATCCACACTCTCACCTTCCATCCTGACGTTGCCCTCGTTATCGACGATGGCAACATACAACCGCTCACCATCCCACCATTTGGAACCATCCTTGATCGTCTGCGACGAAGTGAAGAGTGAACAGTGAAGAGTGAACAGTATCACAATCAGTCTTATCAGCAGATTCTTATTCATAGACCAATTCGTTTAATTCATGAAATTCGTTGTCTTATATAAGCTTTAGTCGTCTAATTTGAGAGGGGCGGTCTTGGAGTAGACGGGCTTCATGCCATCCCAGATAAAGGTGTGCTGCACGGGACCGTCCTCACCCCATTCATCCACGAGCAAGGTCTTGCCTTTCCTGGGCAATTTGGCATAGATCTGGGTAAACTCCTTTTTGTCGCGCATACGATAGCCCTTCAGGATATCCGGCTCGGGCGTCAGCGTCTTCTTCTGGGCATCGTAGTCGTAGAAGCACACGAAATCTATACAGGGATCGGTGGGTTTACCTAAACGCACGGCAAACAACTTATGCCCGTTCTTACGGTTCCAGTAACAAAGCGACATATAGGCACCGTCAGTACCTGCATCGTCGATGGAAGCATAACCATTCTTTGTGTCGACGACCACAGTCAATTCTGTCTCTTCATCCAACACCTCCTTGGCGAGACCTTTTTCCATCGTCTCGCGTATGGCTTCTCCCGTCCATGTGGGCCAGGTCTGGTCGAAACGCTCCAGCATGATACCGAGACTGCCGTTGATCACGTTCCCAATAGTCTTCGTGCCCCACCCCTTCTCGATATCCTCTAACGAAACACTCTCCTGGGCAAGGGCAGTGAATAGTGAACAGTGAATAGTGAATAGTATTAACAATATTCTTTTCATATCGCGATCCCTTTTGGAAACAAATTCCCGTAATAGCTCATAAAATCTCTAATACTCCCTGTTCATCAGTCGGTGGAAAGCTTCGGTCAGGTCGTTGGCCAAACGGGAGGCAAAGACCTCATCCATCTGTTTCTGACCTTTGATATCCTCATGGAAGAAACCACCTGAGCCCCAATAGTAACGGGTCTCATCATTCTGGCTCTTGCAGAAATAGAACACGAGACTACCCTTGTCGAAGAGGAATTCTTCGTAATAGTTACGGGCGCCCACATTATAGCTACGGGTCATGAAATAGGGCGTATAGTAGACATTACCCAGGTTCTCATCAAACTCCCCACTATAATAATAATGTGTGACATCCTTGATGGGTCCGGCACCGGGTGCCATATAGTTACTGGTGACCACCGTCTCATCGGGCGGTACCTCAGCCTTCTTCTTATCGGCCATTCTCTGCTTGGCCTCAGCATACATCTTACGGATGTTTGCCACCTGGGCATTCTGTGCCTGTATGCTACCTAGAGCGCACAAGCACAGAAGCATAGATATCATGATCCTTTTCATAGGCTTGACCCAAGTGTTATTCCGTTGCGGGAAGGGGATCCACATTCTTCGCCTTACCCTTGGCGGCCAGTTCCTTCAGTTTATCCTTGCCCTTGAAGGCGAATACCAAGACGAGGAAGCCTGCAAGTACCAAAAGAGAGATGCCCAGCAACGGACGGTAGAACAGCCAGGCAAGGGCAATCACGATCAGCGACCATACGATACCGAGGACGGTGCAGACGAGACCGACACCCCAGCCGAAGATGCCTGCAATGAAGGGCACCACCTTGAGGATGGTCTCGATGAAGCCGAAGATACCCTTCAGACCACCAATCACCATCAGGACACCGAGGATACGGAGGAACCAGAGAATCATGTTGTTGGCCTCTTTCTCGGCCTCGATGATCTCATCACCACTCTTCTGTCCCATCACGAGGGTCTGGAAACGCTTGCCGTTCTTAGCCTTGAAGGGCTTGAAGGTATCGCCGTCGACAACAGCCATCACCGTTACCTTGGCAGGAACCACCTTCTCGAAGGTCACACGCACATCACCCACCTCAGGAGAACCGGGAACACGACCGAAGTACAGCACATTGCCAGCCTGGTGGACATACTGCAGATCCTTCTTGTTCTCAGCATTGGCCATCGACTTGACAATAGAGTCGTTGACAGCCTGCAGTGAATCGAGCACAGCCAGAGCGGAGTCAGACAACAAGGCCCTTACAGAATCAGGGATTGCAGGCTGCGGAGCAGGCTGTTGCGTAGGCTGAGCGGGCTGTTGAATACTCTTCTGCACTCCGTAGAAACGCTCGTAGGCAGCCTGAGTCGTTTTGTTGAACTGCGCCAGCATATCCTCAGCGATAGCCAGGTCCATGCCTTCACGGGAAGAAATGCAGTGAATCAGGCTCTCCGGGAGTTTATAGGCACCGAACGATACGTTTTCAGCATACTGATCAGCATCCTCAACAGTCGTCAGCACCGTATTCTTGTTCTGATAGGCAGGATCATGGAACTGGCTCGACTGAATAGGACTAGACACCCACTGCTTGGAATAGGTATAGGTCGTAGTGGTCACTTCCTTACCACCCAGTTTGTCTTCTTTCTTCGTCTGAGAATGCTCTACCCACTGATAGTACTCCACCGAACGACGGAGGGCGATTGCCTTGGCACCGATACCGAAATCGGCATCCGTCAGAGAGTCCTCAGTGGTGGCCATCGCCGTTCCACAGATCAACTCGCCCTCGAGCGACGCATCTTTCTTGTTGGGATTCTCCATCTCAACATATTTACTACCGGCCTCATCGAGCATCTTCTCGGTCTTCACGGCGCGACCTTCGTTCCACCACAGCAGAGCCGTTCCTAACACGAACATCAGGAGTCCACTGCCAATAGCCTTAAATGAATTTCCTACTCGGGTTCCGTAACCCGTGGTTGTTGTTTCTGTATAAGCCATAATAATGTTTATTGTTTAATGTTTATTGTTTATAGTTTAATGTTTAGAGAGTTTATTGTCCAATGTTGTTACGCGATGCGAAACCACCCTGAAGATCCTCTACCGTCAACTCCGTCAACTGTGACTTACTGAGATTCTTCTGTCCTTCGAGACGGTTGGCCTGCTGCTGGATGCTCTTCTCAAACACGTTTCTTGCAAAACGGGCATTGCCGAAATTACGATCCTTATGCGCTACGGCATAATCAAACTGTTCCTTGAGATATTCCTCAGCATCGGGAGCCAGGGTGTACTGGTTTTTCTTCATATACATCTTGAAGATATCTGCCAGTTCCCCACCAGAATAGTCGGGGAAGTCGATATAGCGGTTGAAGCGTGACTGCAAACCTGGGTTCGAATCGATAAAGCGCTGCATCTCGTCCTTATAGCCGGCGATGATGACCACCAGACGGTCACGATAGTCCTCCATACGTTTCAGCAACGTCGAGATGGCCTCCTGACCGTAGTCCTGTCCGCCACCACCCTCAGGCACCAACGAATAGGCCTCATCAATGAAGAGCACGCCATCGAGAGCCTGCTGAATCACAGTATCGGTCTTGAGGGCCGTCTGACCCATGTATTTAGCCACGAGTCCACCGCGGTCGGTCTCTACGGTATGGCCTTTCTTCAGTACACCCAAGTCCTTGTAGATACGTCCCACAATACGGGCTACAGTGGTCTTACCAGTACCCGGAGAACCGTAGAACACCAGGTGATACGACACTTTGGCAGTCTTCAGTCCTTGTGCCTCACGCTGCTTCTGGAGTTCCACGAAATTGGCCAGCGAACGCACTTCCTGTTTCACGGATCCGAGACCAATCAGATCGTCGAGTTCCTGATAGGGATCACCCTCCAAAGGTTCGTTCACGACAACAGAGTCTTTCTTTTCCACCTGTTCGGTCTGCTGGGCGGTTTCTTCAGCGTCATCCTTCGTCTCGTCGTCATCGACAAAAATACCAATAACAATCAACAATGCGAGACCGCCAATCGACAGGCATCCGCATCCTTTCAGGAACTTACCCAAATACCCTTTTATTTCACTTGCATCCATAATCTTATTTTTTTAGATCAAGAATTAGAGAATTTGAGAATTATTGGCTGTCGCCAAAGATCCGCACAAAGCGCCACTGTGGTGCAAGGCCTCAAAATTTTGAGGAGCACAATTCTCTAATTCAAATAATTCTATCATTTTTAATTAATTCTCTAATTCTCTAATTCTTGATAAACAAAAAACACTCTAATTCATGATAACTAAACAGCGTTGGCCCTGGAAGCTGACCTTCTTCTGGTGCTCCAGATAATTCTTGATGATATCGGGTGTGGTGATGCCCACACTATGACCTTGATCGGCACGATTGGTAGGACTCACGGCTACGGTATAGCTGTTGCTCACCACACGATAGGTCTTCTTCAGGTTCAGTTTCTTACCGTTCAGGTCGAAGAGCGTGATTTTCTTCACCTTCTGCGTGGCAGGATCGATGACCACCTCACACTTCAGACCACCCACATAGGGGAAACGCTGCTTGTCGTTGTCATAACAGGAGACCAGCATCTCGGCCAGTTCCTTACCAGTGACCTGAACTTCCACAAGATCGTTCTGGAAGGGATCCATCTTCATCACGTCACCCATCGTGAAATCGCCGGCGGGATGATTCTCGATACGTATACCACCAGCATTCTGATAGGAGAGGTCGGCATCTGTCTCTGCGAGATAGGCTTCGCAGACCATACAACCCAGTTCTTCACGATTCTCGAAAGGTGTCTCAGCAACGGCCAAAACACGTTTGAAGGCTGGATTTTCGGAGAAATAGCGCACCAGCTCGGCAACGGTCTTATTCTCACCCGGCATACCCTTCACGGCAATCAACTCAGCCTTTTTCTCCACGACCTTTCCACCTTCCAACACCAATGTGGAATGTGTGGCAAAGGGAACACTCTTTGAGTTCTGGGTGATCAGGATGCCATTGTGCATCTCACCGCCCTGAATCTGTGTATGCGAATGTCCACCGACGATGATGTCCACCCAAGGCAGTTCTGCCGAGAACTTCACGTCGGAAGTATAGCCTAAGTGTGACAGCAGAAGCACGACATCGCACTTCTCCCTCAGGAACTGATACTTCTGGATAGTCTCCAGAGGCTCCATAAACTTGATGTCGGTCAGACGGGCGGGATGACTCTCGGGCAAGCCCATGGAACCAAGGGCCGTAATACCGAGAACACCGACAGAGATACCGCCACAGTCAAAAATCTGATAAGGCTTGACGTGCATCTTCCACTTCGGATCGGGCTCCATATTGGCACAAAGGGTTGCGAAAGTACCCAAATTAATGAGACGCGCCAGTCCGTCCTGATTCGAGTCAAACTCGTGGTTACCGACAGCAGTAGCATGGAAGCCAATCTGATTCATCAGTGCCACCATCGGATAGGCCGGAATCTCGAACATATCGTTGACAGGATCGCCCGAACGGTTGTCGCCTGCCGAAAGAATCAGCAGGTCAGGATAAATTGCCCGCAACGAATCAGCCACGTAGCCAAGTCGTGGGAACTGCTCAATAGCAGCATGCGGGTCGTTGATACTCAGGACATGTAGCTCACGCCGCTCCTGCGCTGATAGCATCAGAGCAACGAAAAGCAATGAAAATGTAATGATCTTCTTCATCAATAATTCTATTTTTTAATCAAGAATTAGAAAATTTGAGAATTATTGGCTCCGCCAGAGAGCCACACATTGCACCATGGTGCAAGCAACAATTCTCTAATTCTAATAATTCTATCATATTAAAAATTCTCTAATTCTCAAATTCTTGATAAACAAAAAACTATTTCATCTTGAACTTCACCGCATCGAACTGACTGGCGGGGGCAGCAAGGTCGATTTCATGACCCCAGCGGTCATAGACAGTTAGGCTATCCACCAGACTCACATCCATACCTTTCAGGGCGAAATAGCTCAGGATGGCATGTCGCACCTCAGCGCCTTCAAACACCTCGATGTTCTTACGGTTCACTTTCAGTTTCATACAGGCAGATTACAGGTTGAAGAAACCGAAGAAATACATCACAGCCACCTGACGCACATCAGTCATCTGCTCGGCACGACCGATAATACTGCCCTTATAACGGATATCACCGTTCTTCTCCACTCTACCGACAATAGAGCCGCTGATGCGCACATCACCATTGGGCTCGATTCTACCCACAATCGAACCACGCTTGCGGATGTCGCCGTTCTTCTCAATACGCCCCTCGATAGAGCCCCCCACGCGGATATCGCCGTTAGACTCAAACCGACCCACAATAGAGCCATTGAGACGCACACTGCCATTGGACTCGATCTTACCAACAATTGAACCGCCTTTACGCAAATTCACATCGCCAGCCTGGACATTCAGACTCACCGTCAGCAACAGTGCAAAGGCCATAATCAGCCTCATTAACAAGTTTTTCTGTTTCATATGCCTTAATAGTTAATTAATTTCGGGGCAAAGATACGAAAAAGTGAGCAAAAAACCAAATAAGAAACAAAAAAAAAGCCACCCGACAAAATCGAGTGGCTATTTTTACCTATATGGGCTTGTATTATTTCAGCTCAGCGAGGTACTTAATGGTGCGAACCATCTGAGAAGTGTAAGAGTTCTCATTGTCGTACCAAGCAACAACCTGTACGAGAGAGTTGCCGTCACCGATCTT
>JAEEGH010021318.1_pt1 | contig 13393 bp, 10 predicted proteins | sample 9134181 | NCBI WGS metagenome assembly JAEEGH01 (sample SAMN16246544, study PRJNA631951) | gut metagenome | biome: gut microbiome; feature: rumen; material: DP-attached | host: Bos | place: Iran: Karaj | collected 2018-10
GTGTCATGGAGCCTATGGGCTTTGCCAACCCTTTACGAGCCATCAGCACACCCGTCATCAGTGTGGTGGCAACAGCACCGCAGCCTACCACCAAGATACCTAACCGACCTTCTGCCGGACTTACTTTCGATTGATTCATATCTCTTTGTTACTTTGTTTATTAAACCATACAGCCCGACAACCTAACTCGCGAGCCGGCAGGATATCATTCTCCAGACTGTCGCCCACCACGACAATCTCTTCAGGAGGCATCCCAAGGGCCTCTATCCCTAACTGAAAGATGCGGGGATCGGGCTTTCGGATACCAACGACCGCGGACTCTATGACCTGCAGGAAACAGCCGTCGAAACCGAACTCATGCAGAACCGTTGTCAAATTGCCATAGAAGTTGCTCACCAGCACTTTGGGGCCATCTGTCAACTGCTGCAGAACGGCGATACTATGTGCCGTGGCTTGCTGAACCATCGCATACAGCTCATCAACCATCGCTGCGTGATACTTATCTGTCGCAGATGGTGCCAAGCCGTTCTGAATCAGATGCTCCAACTGCAGACGTATCTTCAGATCCAATGTCTGACGGAAAGTGAAGTCGGGTTGTATCAGCGGTTGGGCACCCAACTGGCGTTCCACGAAAACGTAAGCCTCGCGGAACTGCTGTTCGGTGACTGGCACCTGATGACGCACATAGGCATCCCAAATCACCTGACGCCAATGCACGCCTGCAGTATCCAGCGTGCCTCCGTAATCGAAGATATAGCCTTTATGAGGTGTCAGAGCGCGACAAAGCGCTTCATGCTTGCGATGCATATAGACATACATCGCCTGGAAGAGTGTGATCTCCATCAGCGGATAGACCCACGGACAATCCAACAAGCAGGTGACATAAAGGGTGATGGCACGCGCATTGAAGGTCAGCAGATTAGTGTATTTCATCAGCGGTCGGCTCCCCTGCAGGAACTGTTCGCAAATCTGCTTAGGCGGCTGCTGGTGCCATCGGGCAAAGAAACGTTGGAATTCAGGCGTGCGCCGCTCCTGGCTTCTGCAATAGTTGGCATAATTGAAGTAGAACACTCGCGCAAAGAGATGACCCTTTGGGAGTTGTTCATAGATAGCACGCTGCTGCCGGTAGTTGTCGAGTTCGCTACCCGTCTTACCCAACAGGAAATAGAGATGTATCTGACGATAATAGTCGGCTAATGAACTCTGAGAGGCATGAAAACGGAATCCTGCCAAAGCAGCCAACAGGAAGATGGAAATGCCCCAGGGCATCTCCGTACCTGGTATCGGCTGATGCCACAGTCTGACAACGATACCAATGTAGATAGCGGCAAACCAGACATCACCAGAGAAGCCGTCGAGCACACGTCCCACCAGCGTTTTCTTACCCGTCAGGCGCGCCATCTGACCATCGGTAGAGTCGCAGAAGTTGGCCAGCATCAGCAAGAGAACACCCCAGAGGTTATGCCACACATCAGAGAAATGGAACATCCAGCCAGCGCCTATTCCCAAAAAGATCGAGAGGATGGTGATGACATTGGGATGGATGCCAAGACTATTCCACAGCAGCGCAAAGACCAGACCTATAGGACGGGTGAAATGGACATCCAGCCACTCCTCCGTATCCTCTGACTTAAACGACAACTGCAACAACTCCTTGAATGTAGCCACCTTGTTATTTGACAATTTTACTATTTGACAATTTTATTAATGATGCGATGGCCTCAGCTGCTTCCTCACGACAGCGCGAGAAACTGGGCCAGTCGTTGAAGTCGATGAAACAGAAACTGCCATCGCTTCGCACAATACAATCACCGCCATAGACCTCCAATCCCACCGCAGATGCCAGCTGCTCAGCCTTTTTTCGTAGTTCACTGACATCAAAGGGATAATGATGAGCCTCGCCATTCAGACGCTCTTGTCCAAACTTCGTCAAGCCATCATCGGTGGGATAGAAATGGCGGAAGAAACCGGCAGAAAGGACACCATAGAACTTTACCAGGTCGCCCTGTATATGAGGACTTACCAGATAGTCATGAATGTCACGAGCCCGCATCTCAGCCTTAGCTTCATCAAGTGCCACTGCATCAGGCGCATAGACCACATCCTCTGCTGTCTGTGCGGCAGCACCCCCCCGCTTCAGCCAATAGCCATGAAGTGGTTCGCCAGAAGGAACAGGCAGATGAAGGGAGACCATCAGCTCATGCAACTTGCGGCGTGAAGACTGTTCGACACTCGACGGGGTATTGACAACCTTGATGCCTGACGATTGTAACAGACGGAGCGTTTCGGGGAGACGCGCCATCGAGAAGATGAAATCTGGCGTTTCGACAGAAAGACTGGATACAGAGGCACACTCGTCGATCTGTGTGACAACATGCCCTCGCTGAGACAACCTTGCTGCCACAGCAGCGAGGATCGCCCTATCGTTCTCAACGGAATGAGGAGAGAACTGTTCTGCCCGTCGTATCATCAGGATCTTCATACACGCAAGAATTGTTCTGCCTTCAGGATATCAGACACGTGGTCGATGTCTAGCACCTTTATGAAAGGCCAGGCCTGCAGTCTAAGGCCATCAGCTATCAGTGCCCGTTGGAAATTACGCATACGCTGTTCGCCTCGTTCGATACAGCGGTTTAAAGTATCAAAGCATCGAGGCGTCAGTCCATAGATGCCTGCACTGACGAAATGCGGCTGCTCAGAGGAGTCAGTAAAAGATGTGATATGAAGGGTAGCATCAGTATTGACATAAAGGGGGCGCTCGTCGTCAATATAATCAGTCACACCCATCAGTCCGTCAACTGTCATCTGGCGGAAGGCTCGAACATACGCCGCAAACTCTTGTTCCTGGAAGATTGTGTCAACAGTTGTCAGGATGAAAGGCGCATCCTCAAGCCAATGACGGAGTTCCCAGAGACTATGCATGGAACTGGGCGTGGATTTGACCATTACACGAAGCGGTATCCCAGCCATTTTGCGGGCTGTCTCCAGATAAGCGGCAACTGCCGTCATCTGTGCATTACAGATAACGGCAATCTCTGTGGCATCGTTAGTCATAAAGACACGCAAGAGCCGATCTATCAAAGCCTCACCACCCACCTGTATGAGAGGTTTCGGTTCTGTCTCACCTTCTTGTATCAAGCGTGAGCCTTCCCCTGCGGCCAAGATTGCATATTTCATTCCATCATAGTCATTACTGCATTTTCAACTTATCAACATCAATGTCACCAGAACCGCTCTTATGCTGTGAGAAGCGCGATACGACACCACTTAACGTGATATCGCCAGAGCCTCGCAGTTCACAGTCAACAGCCTGACACCCCTCTTGGAAATCCACCTTGATATCACCAGAGCCTTTCAGTCCCATACGAGTAGTGAGTACCCGCCGTTGATCTATTACAATATCACCAGAGCCTATCAGACTGACATCTGAGGTCTTCGCTTCCAAGCGGTTGATGTCGATATTTCCTGAGCCGACCAGCTCTACACGGCACTCATCACATATCAGGTCCCTAAACGCTATATCACCAGAACCACGAAGTGTGATCTCCATCTGATCAGTATCAATGCGCTGCTCTGCATTGAAGTCACCCGACCCATTCAGGCGGACACTGGTCAGATCGGGAGATGTGACATAAATCACTGCCTGATCCTCATCATGAATCACGATGTTGACGACACCCACTTTTCCACGATTACGGATAGAGAGTGTGCCATTATTGACATCAGTCAGAATGTTCTCCTGCCCTTCTTTTGAGCACTTCACCCTCACAGAAAAGGAGTCAGCCTGGGCATAACACACATTGGGAGAGCCGTTGATCTCAATCTTCTCAAAGCCCTTCAAGTTGCGAGACTCTGTGATAACAGGACCGCCTCCTATCTTCAACTCATTCAGCTGATGCATACACGAGGTGGACATAACAGCTACTGACATCAACAGCAGCCCCTTCAGAAACAAATGTTTTCTTTTCATCTTTCTATCATTTTTGGTTTTACTTCCTGTACATTTGACGGAAGTATTGCCATAAAAGTTGCAAGAACAGATATGATAGTAATGTGTACACATGATTAACCCATCGGAAGCTCTATCCAGAACGTAGAGCCTTCGCCTACTTGTGACTCTACTCCTATGGTGCCATTCAGGCTAAGCACATGAGACTTTGCCACAGAAAGGCCAAGACCTGTACCTGGAATATACTCATCCAGCTTCACAAAACGTTCAAAGATGCGCTCCTGATCCTCAGCAGGAATACCCTTACCAGTATCTTTCACCCAGATGCGCACACGGTCACCAAGAGCATCATATCCCAAAGTGACACTACCCGCCTCAGTGAACTTCAGAGCATTCTGCGTCAGATTATCAAGGATTTCCATCAGTTTTTCCCTGTCGGTCTGTATCAGAAGCTGCTCTAATGGACATTCGGTGGTGAGTTCAAGCATGGTGGTAGGTTTATAAGTATCAACCATCTGCAGGAGCAACTGATTGACATCGACTTTCGCCATCATCAAGCTCTTAGCACCAGCCTCAATCTTAGACATACTGACAAGACCATCGATGATACGCAACAATTTATTGTTGTTGGTCTGGATTTCACGAATCAGCTGATTACGGTCTTCCTCACTCTCCACAACTGGCAACAAGTCAGCAAAACCAACAATGGCATTCAACGGCGTACGAATCTCGTGCCCCATATTCGCCAGGAAGGCAGTCTTCAGGCGATCGCTCTCCTCGGCCTTGTTACGAGCTGCTACCAGAGAAGCCTCCAACTCTTTGCGTTCGTCAATACGCTGTGAGGTTCCCACAATCTTCAGCGGCAGACCATTCTCATCGCGTTCTACAATCGTGGCATAGCTTTCCTCCCAATAAGAGGCACCAGCTGACAGATTGTTGACCTGATACTCCTCATGATAGAAATCCGTCCGTCCTTCCACGATATCGCCAAACGATTTGTTGACACGAGCTACATCAGACGGGCTAATAGCGGTAAGAGTCTGTGAGAGAGTCTCATTATCATCCGGCACATAGGTATTCACACCTTCACGGAAATCATTTTCATAAGTAAAAGACTGCGTACGGGCATCATAACGCCAAACGGCAATCTTCATCGCCTTGAGCACAAATTCATATTCGGTGTTGTTCTGTTTGATTTTATCCAAATGCAGAAGTTCTTCCTTCAATTGCTAACCCTTTTTGCGCTGAAAGAAAATAGTACCAACGAAAAATAAAGCAACACCCACAGCTATCATCCAGAAAACGAGGACGAAGACATTTGATTGACTATTTGCGAGAAGAAGATTCACCATAATTTATCAAATAGATGTGCGCAAAATTAATAAATAATTTGGAATAACACAAAAAAGCGCATCTTTTTTTGCGAAATATTTGTTTTTTCGACCGACTTCCATTAACTTTGCACACGCAATTCCGACAATTGCTCAATAAGCAACATTAAAATGGAACAGAATTTTGAATTGATCGCCAAGACGTTTATGGGACTGGAACCTGTACTGGCGAAGGAGCTGACCCAACTGGGGGCTAATGATGTAAAGATCGGTAGACGAATGGTATCGTTTACAGGTGATAAAGAAATGATGTATCGTGCAAACTTTCAGTTGCACACTGCCATCAGGATATTAAAACCCATCCGTCACTTCAAGGCAAAGAGTGCAGATGACGTTTATGAGGAAATCAAGAAAATAGAATGGTCACAATATATCGGACAAGACAAGACATTTGCCGTTGACTCTGTTGTCTTTTCTGAAGAATTCCGCCATTCAAAGTTTGTATCATACAAAGTAAAGGATGCTATTGTTGACCAGCTCCGTGAGGTAACAGGCAAGCGTCCGAACATCTCAGTAGCAAATCCCGACATTCGTCTGAACATGCATATTGCTGAAGACCAGTGCACACTGAGTCTGGACTCTAGTGGAGAGTCATTACATCGTCGCGGTTACAGACAGGAGAGTGTAGAAGCGCCGTTGAATGAGGTACTGGCTGCAGGTATGATTCTGATGTCAGGCTGGAAGGGTGACACCGACTTCATCGACCCCATGTGCGGATCTGGTACCCTGTTGATTGAAGCAGCTCTGATTGCCAAGAACATGGCTCCAGGCTTATTCCGCAAAGAATATGCGTTTGAGAAATGGCCCGATTTCGATGCAGAGCTCTTCGACAACATCTATAATGACGATAGTCAGGAACGAACGTTCAAGCATCATATTTATGGTTATGATGTTGACATCAAGGCTGTGAACACCGCCCTTCTGAATGTGAAAGCCGCCGGTCTTTCCAATGATATCACCATCAAGCAGCAAGACTTTAAGGATTTTACGCAACCTACTGAAAAGAGCATCATTATCACGAACCCACCTTATGGCGAGCGTATCTCTACACCTGACCTTCTTGGAACCTATAAGATGATCGGAGAGCGACTGAAGCATCAGTTCAAAGGCAATGATGCCTGGGTGCTGTCTTATCGCGAAGAATGCTTCGAGCAGATCGGTCTGAAGCCCAGCATCAAATATCCTCTTTATAACGGATCCCTGGAATGTGAGTTCCGTAAGTACCAGATGTTTGACGGCAAATTGAAGGATTTCCGTTCTGAAGGTGGTATTGTCAAGACGGAAGAAGAGAAACGTCAGATGTCTGAGAAACACCGTTTCAAGAAAAACCGCGAATTCAAACAACGTCTGGAAGAGACGGAGCAGAACGAAGAAGCCGACATCCGTTCATTCACCTTCCACAAGCACGAGTTGAACAAGAATCGTGGTGGACACGAAAGTTTTGACCGTAGCGGCAAGGATCGCAAAGAGCGTAAGGAGTTCGGTCGAGATAAAGACAAGAAAGACTTTAAGCGTGGTGGAAAAAGAGACTTCGGAAAAAGAGACTTCGGGAAGAAAAAGAGATTCGACGATGATGAAGATTAAACTGATACTGGCCACAATAGCCATGTTAGTCTCCACAACAATGAGTGCACAGGACAAGCTTTTCACCCTTGAGGATCTGAACTTTGGCGGAACAAACTATGCCAATCTGCGTCCGCAAAACATGTGGCTCACATGGTGGGGAGAGAAGCTGGTTCAGACAGATGTGGAAGCTTGTTATATCATCGATACCAAAACTGGTAAAAAGAAAGAACTGTTTACACTCGACGATATCAACAAGTGGGCAGGGAGTGACGAGGAGACATATGTACGTCATTTAATGAACGCCACATTCCCCTACCCTGAGAAGCCCATTGTGGCCTTAGGCAACAGGAAGGCGTTTATCTTGCTGGACTTTAAGAGCAAGCAGATTGTTTGGCAGGATAGTATATCAGGCCAAGAGGCTAACGACTGGAACGCTGTTTCGCGTGCAACAGCCTACGTGGAAGATCATCAGCTTTATGTCGTAGATGGCAATGGTAAGAAGCATCAGCTATCATCTGACGGAAGTCGTGAGATTGTTTACGGACAGAGTGTGCACCGCAATGAGTTCGGCATTAATAAAGGTACTTTCTGGAGTCCAGATGGACAGAAGCTGGTATTTTATCGGATGGATCAGAGTATGGTGACTGACTATCCGCAGGTAGATATCTTTCCACGTTCAGCCACTTATGAGCCTGACAAATATCCTATGGCTGGTATGACGAGTCATCAGGTGACAGTGGGAGTCTATGACCTGAGAACAGACAAGACCGTTTATCTTCAGGCTGGTGATCCTACCAATCGTTATTTCACAAACATTGCCTGGGCACCCGACGGCAAGACGGTTTATATGTTTGAACTGAATCGTAAGCAGAACGACTGCTGTCTGGTATCTTACGATGCTACGACAGGAGCCAAGATTGCCGAACTATATCGGGAAACTTCAGACAAATATGTGGAGCCATTGACTCCTATCCAGTTTCTGCCCTGGGACGAGACCAAGTTCATCATGCAGAGTCAGAAGGACGGCTATAACCACCTATACCTATTTGATAAGAATGGAAAGGAACTGAAGCAGATTACCAGCGGCAAATGGGTAGTGTTGGAGTTTGTAGGCTTTAATCAGGAAGCACAAAGCATTCTCTACTTAAGCAATGAAAAGGATCTGTTGCAAAGCAACCTATATAGTGTGAGTATAAAGACAGGCAAGCGTACACTACTGGGACAAGGCACTGGAGTCATTCAGAGTGCCCAGCTTTCAGCATCAGGCCAGCAAGCTTGTTTGAAGCTATCAACGCCCACCGCCCCACGTTTCATTGACATTGTAAACACCAAGAAAGGACTTACCACAAGATTGCTGAACGCGCAAGACCCTTGGAAGGACTTTATACAGCCTATTTACACCAATGGTAGTATCAAAGCTGCCGACGGCACTACCGATTTATACTATCGGATGGTGAAGCCACATGACTTTGACCCCAGCAAGAAATACCCCACGGTGGTTTATGTATATGGCGGACCTCATGCCCACAATGTAGATGCATCATGGCATTGGGCCAGCCGTTCATGGGAGACCTATATGGCACAAAAGGGATACATTGTGTTCATCCTCGACAATCGGGGGTCTGAGAACAGAGGCAGAGACTTTGAACAAGCCACTTTCCATCAGTTAGGTCAGATAGAAATGCAGGATCAGATGATGGGCGTGGAGTTCTTAAAGAAGCAACCTTATGTGGATATGGATCGACTGGGTGTTCACGGTTGGAGCTTTGGTGGATTTATGACAATCTCACTGATGCTGAACTACCCTGATGTATTCAAAGTAGGTGTAGCAGGTGGTCCTGTCATCGACTGGAAATGGTACGAAGTGATGTATGGCGAACGCTACATGGGTACCCCTGAGGATAATCCTGAAGGCTATGCCAAGAGCAGCCTCATCAGCAGGGCAAAGAACCTGAGAGGCAAGTTGCAGATTATCACGGGCTATAACGACAACACGGTGGTGCCGCAGCACTGTCTCTCGTTCCTCGATGCCTGTGTTAAGGCAGGAACCCAGGCCGACTTCTTCGCTTATCCCGGCGAGGAACACAACATGCGAGGTCATGCTTCTGTGCATCTCCATGAGAGAATTACACAATATTTCGAAGATTACTTGAAATAATTGACAATTAAAATGAAAATATTACTGTTAGGAAGTGGCGGTCGTGAGCACGCCTTAGCTTGGAAAATTGCTCAAAGTGACAAATGCGAGAAGCTTTACATTGCCCCAGGTAATGCAGGTACAGGTAACTGTGGTGAGAATGTAGCGATGAAGGCCGACGATTTTGAGGCTATCAAGAACTTCGTAGTAGAGAAAGGCATCAATATGGTGGTGGTAGGACCAGAAGATCCTCTGGTAAAGGGTATCTACGATGAGTTGAAGAACGATGCCCGTACCAAGAACGTACCAGTGATTGGTCCCTCAAAGGCAGGAGCTGTGCTGGAAGGCTCAAAGGATTTTGCAAAGGCCTTTATGCAGCGCCACCATGTCCCGACAGCCCGTTATCAGACCTTCGATGGTGAGCACCTAGAAGAAGGATTGAAGTTCCTTGAGACACTGGAGGCTCCCTATGTGCTGAAGGCCGATGGTCTTTGTGCCGGTAAGGGTGTACTCATCCTCCCTACCCTTGACGAGGCTAAGAAAGAGTTGAAAGAGATGCTGGGCGGCATGTTCGGCAATGCCTCATCGCAGGTGGTTATCGAGGAATTCCTAAGCGGCATCGAGTGTTCTGTCTTTGTTCTGACTGATGGCCAGCACTACAAGATTCTGCCAGAGGCTAAGGACTATAAGCGTATTGGTGAGCACGACACTGGTTTGAACACTGGCGGCATGGGCAGCGTGACTCCTGTACCTTTCGCCACCAAAGAGTGGATGCAGAAGGTGGAGGATCGCATCATTCGTCCTACAGTAGAAGGTTTGGCTGCAGAGAATATCGACTATAAGGGATTCATCTTCTTTGGTCTTATCAATGTGAAGGGTGAGCCGATGGTCATCGAGTACAACTGCCGTATGGGTGATCCAGAGACAGAGAGTGTGATGCTGCGCCTGAAGAGCGACATCGTAGATCTGTTTGAAGGTGTGGCTGAAGGTAATCTTGACAAACGGGAGATCGCTTTTGACGAGAGAGCAGCTGTTTGTGTGATGCTGGTATCTGGCGGTTATCCCCAAGAATATAAGAAAGGCTATCCCATCAAAGGCATCGAGAACGTGGAGGGGAGCATCGTTTTCCATAGTGGTACAGCCATGAAGGATGGTGAGGTTGTAACCGCTGGCGGCCGTGTCATTGCAGTATCTTCTTATGGTAAAGACAAAGCAGAGGCATTACAGAAGTCTTTCGAAGAAGCACAGAAAATACAGTTTACCGATAAGTATTTCCGTCGCGATATCGGTGCTGACTTATGAGTAAGCGCTTACAAAACAGGATTGCAGAGAGCCGCTATACATTGCCTATAGCGGCCTTCTATAGTATTCTCATCTGGCTTTGCGCTGGCCTGGTATCACATCAGTGGTGGATACAGTTTAGCTGCTTCGTTGTGTCTGCGTTTATGATGATGATGATTAATAAGGAGAATATGCTCATACGAATCTATAGCCGTTTGGTTTCGAGCTTTTACCTTATTATCACCTGTGCAGCAGTGTTTCTTTTCGAATCACGCTCATGCGCCATTATGCAGATGGGGGCTGCTATCTCATTCTACCTGCTCTGGCACTGCTATCAGGACAAGCGCTCTGTGGGGTGGACCTTTTACACCTTCTTCTTTTTAAGTGCTGGCAGTATTATGGAGAGTGAGGTGCTTTATTACCTGCCCATTTTGTGGATCATGATGGCCAGGTTTATCAGTTCCCTCTCGTGGCCGACCTTCTTTGCCTCGCTCGTAGGTCTGTTTACACCCTATTGGCTTTGCATGCCTTATTTCATATTTCAGGGTAAAGACAGCATAGAGCTCTTAACAAGCCATTGGGAGCCACTTACCCATATGATGTCACTTCCTGATTATTCCGAGCTCCATATACATCAGTTGATATTACTGGCTCTCATTGTAATACTAATGACTATTGGCAGTTTACACTTCATAACCACCAGTTATAAAGACACTGTTCGCGTGCGTCAGATTTTCTTTAGTTTTATTACGACTGCAGTATTCTCAATAGTTCTATTGCTGATAAAGCCCCATTGCTACGATATAGTCATACATGTCCTTATTCTGGTTGTCAGTCCCATGATAGCTCATTTCTTTGCACTTACAAACAGCAGATTCACGAATATTCTTTTCATGATAACTCTGACGGTTATATTACTTGTTACAGGCTATAATTTATGGATTTCATCATAACATTTCTAACCCAATATGGCTATTGGGGAATGTTGTTAGCAGCCTTCCTGGCAGGTAGTTTCTTCCCTTTCTCCAGCGAGGCTGTCATGATAGCCCTGATGGCAACAGGGCTTGACCCTTGGCAGCTGATGGTTTACGGAACCACAGGAAACGTGTTAGGCAGTATCGTCAACTATGGTATTGGCAGAATGGGTAAGATGGAATGGATAGAGAAATATCTGCATGTGAAAAAGAAAGACCTTGATAAAGCTCACCGTTTCTTGGCTGGTCGAGGAGCATGGATGGGATTCTTTGCATTTGTACCTGTTTTAGGTAGTGCTATTACCATTGCTTTAGGCCTTATGCGTTCTAATATCATCATCACATTCATTGCTATCACAGTGGGCAAAATATTTCGCTATATCATACTCATATATGGTGCTGGACTGTTTTTGTAACGTTAATTAATGTAGAGCAACCATAAATTCTTAATTCTTCATTCTTCATTCTTAATTTTAAGTTGTACCTTTGCATCCGACATATGAATTTTAACGTTAGATAATATATTTCTTAGATGAAAAAATTCAAATTGGTGGACAATATTCTTGGATGGCTATCTTTTCTTATAGCTGCCATCGTCTATTGTTCTACGATTGAGCCGACAGCCAGTTTCTGGGACTGTCCGGAGTTTATCACAACGGGGTATAAACTGGAAATCGGTCACCCACCTGGGGCACCATTCTTTATGCTGACAGCCAATCTGTTCTCACAGTTCACAAGTGATCCCACACAGGTAGCCAGAATGGTTAATATGATGAGTGCCCTGCTCTCAGCTACATGTATCCTGTTCCTATTCTGGAGTATCACACACCTCACTCGTAAATTGCTTGTCAGCAATTGGAATGAGTTATCCCTCCCCAAGATAATTGCCATCGAGGCGTCAGGTCTGGTGGGAGCACTCATCTACACCTTCAGCGACACTTTCTGGTTCTCTGCTGTTGAGGGCGAGGTCTATGCTTATTCCTCAGCTTTCACAGCTGTGGTATTCTGGCTGATTCTAAAATGGGAAGATCATGCGGATGAGCCTCATTCTGACCGCTGGTTGGTACTCATCATGTATATGACAGGACTCTCTATTGGTGTTCACCTGCTGAACCTGCTTTGTGTTCCTGCCATCGTATTGGTATATTATTATCGTCGCTTTCCTGATGCCAACTTGAAAGGATCACTCATCGCATTAGCAATCTCTATTGTAATTCTGGCAGGCGTCCTCTATGGCGTCGTTCCTGGTATCATCACTGTTGGAGGATGGTTTGAGCTGTTCTTTGTCAACTCTTTAGGAATGCCCTTCAACACGGGTGAGATCATATATATTATCTTACTGATTACAAGTGTTATCTGGGCTGTCTATGAGACCCAGACACAACGTCACGGACAGAAGACACAGAACATTGCTTTCCTGCTCTCCGTGGGTATGCTCGGCATCCCATTCTACGGTTTTGGATGGTCAGCTTTCATCATCGGCATTATCGTATTGGGCATTCTCTGGTACGTGCTGGGACTGAAGAAAGACAAAGAGCTACTCATCAGCGCCCGCATCAAAAACACCATGTTGCTCTGTATGCTGATGCTGATGATTGGCTATTCAACATACGCGCTCATCGTCATCCGTTCCTCGGCCAATCCTCCGATGGACCAGAACTCGCCTGAGGACATCTTTACACTCGGCGATTATCTAGGGCGCGATCAATATGGATACCGTCCACTTCTTTACGGACAGGCCTACACTTCGCAGGTGGCCCTCGAATCCGATGGTCAGTACTGCCGTCCGGTCATGTCGAAAGGCAAACCTGTCTATCAACGTAAAGAAAAAGCCTCTGACGACGAGAAGGATTCATACTTTGTAGTCCGCACCAAGGATGAGTACAAGTATGCTCAGAACATGCTCTTCCCACGCATGTATGATGCAGGTCATGCTGCTGCTTATGAGTCATGGATGGGTGGTGTCGATGGCTATGAAGTCCCCTATGACCGTTGCGGTGAGCCAATGACGATTAAGATGCCATCACAACTTGAGAACATCCGATTCTTCTTGTCATACCAATGCAATTTCATGTATTGGCGCTATTTCATGTGG
>JAEEGH010021324.1_pt1 | contig 13389 bp, 7 predicted proteins | sample 9134181 | NCBI WGS metagenome assembly JAEEGH01 (sample SAMN16246544, study PRJNA631951) | gut metagenome | biome: gut microbiome; feature: rumen; material: DP-attached | host: Bos | place: Iran: Karaj | collected 2018-10
TGTCCACGCTTTCGACCGTGGAGATGTGGCATACGTGGTACCGGCAGCCGGTTTCGGCAGCCAGTTCCAGGTCCCGGGCGATCTGCCCCCATTCGCTCTCGGAGCAGATCCCTTTATGTCCATGTTCTCGGCAGTAACGCCCGTCATGGATATAGCCTCCGTGAAGGAGGGTGTTGTCTTCGCAATGGGCGGCGATGATGACGTCCTCGGCCGCCGCGGCGCGCATGGCTTCCCGCATCATCTCCTGGCGCTGCACGCCGCTTCCGTCATCGGAGAAAGCGACGCAGCGGCCCTTGAGGGCGTGGAAATCCACCAGTTCCTGCCCGAGCCGTCCGACCGTGATGGACCCGTAGGGGAGTACCCGGATGAGGGCGTCCCGGTCGATGGCTTCCTGTTCCACGGCCAGATGCTCCAGGCTGTCCGGCACGGGATTGAGGTTGGGCATCGCGCAAACGAGCGTGTATCCGCCTCGCGCGGCGGCCCGGCTGCCGCTGCGGATGGTCTCTTTCCAGGTCTGTCCCGGCTCACGGAAATGCACGTGAAGGTCGGCGAAAGCGGGTAGCGTTACCATGCTGCACATATAAAAAAAAGACAACCCGTCAGGGCTGCCTACCAATAAAATAAAAAATACGGACCTCATCGGTCCGACCGATGCCGAGTGTCTGGGATATGATGGACTTACTCTGCATTCCGGATTGCAAATTTACTGCTTTCCGAGGCAATTCTGCAAATTTTTCTTGCAAAAATTATGAACAGGGAGGTGGTTGATAATGGAAAGCCTCTCGTTGTCGAAGGGGTTTGCAACTACTATTTCGGGATTTCAGCGGTCATTCTATTCGGTTGATTATAAATTGTTTATGAGATAAATACCGGCACCGTACGTCTACTAATTCGGTTCAGGGGTGGGTATCGGACATATGAATTGTTTAAATTTGTAACACCTATAATGTAAGCAAAATCAAAGCCTTATGAACAGCAAGAGAGTTCATTTCCTAGCGTTGGCTCTGACCCTTTCCGTCTTGGCGGGATGCGTTCGCGAGCAGGATCCGGCCGCCGGACAGGGCGCCGTGATGACCATCCGCGCCTCGCTGCCGGAAAAGACGGTTACGAGAGCAGGCTTTTCCGTGCCCGAAAGCGAGCCGGGGCTTCACCTGGCCTGGCAGGAGGGCGACTGTATCCGCGTCATCAGCGGCAGCGCCTCGGCCGTGTACGACATCGAGCCCGGGTTCACGGACCATTGGGCCTGTTTCACCGGCCCCGAAGTGCCCGGAAGCCGTTTTGATATCATTTGCCCGGGCAACTATTCATCCGTGGCGGAAGCCGAGGCCGGCAATCCGGCGCTCACGCAGGTGGGCAACGGCAGTACGGCCCATCTGGTCTTCACGGCCAAGCTGAGCGGTGTCTCCAAGTCAGACCTTCCGGAAATCACCTTCTCGGATGCCTGGGTGGCCGAACACCCCGGCACCTCCCTGAACCGGGGCGGCATCGTGAAGTTCGTCCTCACCCTGCCCGCGGGTGTCACCAACCCGGTGCGGGTCTTCCTGCACGGGCTCGGCGAGGAGGACATTGCTGTCAAGCTCCAGGACATCGTCCTCGGGTCGGACCGCATCCTGACGGCCTACGCCCAGTGCGGCTGGGAAGACGTCTCCCTGGGCGGACGCGACTTCACTGTGACCGTCGAGGATTCGGACGGCACCGCCTGGTCCGCGACCAAGGAACCGGATGCGATGACCCTGATGGCCGGCGCGCAGAACTCCATCGTGATCAAGACCGGCTTCGCCCGCAAGCTGTTCGCCGGCGGCACCGGCGCGGAGGATGATCCTTATCTCATCTCCAGCGCCAGCCAGTTGAACAACATGCACGAGGAGGGCGTCCTGAAGAGCCAGCAAAAGGTTTATTTCCGCCTGGTCGACAACATCGACCTCGGCGGCATCGACTGGGTCCCGCTCAACTATGCCTCCCCTTACGAGAACCTCATCGACTTCGACGGCGACGGCCATACGATCAGCAACCTCATGTCGACGCACTCCAGCTATCCGAGCTTCTTCGGCGTGCTGTACGGCAACTGCCATGACGTAGCCTTCGTGAACGCCGTGATCGAAAATGCCGGCGGCGGCGCCAACGGTATCGTGGCCAGCTATTGCGGCACGACGAACCTGCCCGGCGAGGCGCACCGCGTCCATGTCCAGGGCCGGGTGTATTCCGCGGGCGGCAACAAGAACGGCACGGGCGGCCTCTTCGGCCGTATCTGGGGCGCGACCATCACCGCGTGCTCGGCCGACGTGGAGATCGAGAGCGGCGAGGACTACGTGGGTGGTATCTTCGGTTACGACACCGGCAAGTCCACCATCAGCGACTGCTGGACGGCAGGCCACGTCAAGGCCGGCTCCAAGGTGGGCGGCATCGGCGGCGGCCTCATCAAGGCCGAATCCGCGATGTACAACTGCTTCTCGCTGATGAAGGTCGAAGGATCTTTCCAGTACGCCGGCATCCTGGGACACGCGAACCTGGACCAGAAGGCCAACAACACGACCAACAAGCCCAACAACCACATCGAGGGCTGCATCGCCTGGAACGAGTCCATCTCTTCCACCGCCACGGACGGGGCTGAGCATTACAGCAGCGGTGTCATCGTCGGCTTTACGGCCACGCAGAACTACCTCGCCGACTGCTTCCGCAAGGCGGATATCGACTTCACGGAATGCGAGAAGAACGCCGAACTCGGATATGGGGTCACCAACCAGGGGAACGCCGCTCCCGGCAACGCGCTGGTGTGCGGGTCGAACCGATATGATTTCGCTTACCACGGCAAGGCGGCAGCGGCCGGCGCCACCATCAGCTCCATCGCCCGTTCGCTGGGCTGGAGCGAGTCTGTCTGGGATCTTTCGGGTTCCGTACCGGTCCTGACCGGCGCGGTGGAGGTCCTGCCGCCGGTCGAAAGGCCGACGAGCGGCGCCCCGCTCGTTCCTCCGGGAAGTGACGCCCTGCGTGGCCTCGGCGAGGTTCGGCCGGCGGCCGGCAACGGCTGGACCGTCACGTCCGTGGCCGACGGCATCACTTATTACCGCTTCGCCGGCAACTGGACACCGGATTCCAGCACGAGCGCCCGGTATCAGGACGTCTATGTCGTGGATCTGGACCTTTCGAACCCGAACTATCAGGTGAAGGTGGTCTATTCCAACCCCTCGACCGAATGCTCCAGCGTTTTCCAGGCCACGAACGCCCGGGCCGCCATCAACGGCGCCTACGAGAAGGCGTCGATTGCCTTGAAGGTCAATACCGTATGGAACGGAACGTCCCTGACTCAGTATCCGCAGGGAATCGTCGAGTCCATGATGCCTAACGATTATATCGCCGGCACCAGCGTGCTCAACTGGAAGAACGAGGGCACTTTCTACACCGACGGCGCGAACCGCGTGAAGATCGCCTTCGACGGCTATGATCCCGACACGCCGACCAAGACCAAGACCGTCCAGGAAGAGCGCCTCTTCTATCAGTACCTGTTCTCCACCCGGGAATGGCCCGGCCTGATGTCCAGCGCTCCGATGCTCATCCAGGACTTCAACCCCGTCGGCAAGCAGTTCAAGAATCTGCACCCCAAGGTTGCGGGGGAGGAGTCGGAGGCTCCCTACACCCATCAGACGGGCCTTTATCCGCGCACGGCGGTGGCGCTTACCGAAGGGAACCATTTCCTGATGGTCGTCTGCGACGGCCGGTATGCCACCGGCTACGGCGGGACCGGCATGAGCGCCTACTGGCTCACCGCCTTCATCGCCCAGTATTTCAATCCGCAGTATGCCCTCAATCTGGATGGCGGCGGCTCCTCTACGATGTGCGTGCGCAACAGCGCCTTCGCGTCCGACAATTATGTCGTCAATTATCCCTGCGACAACCGGGGAAGCTCCAACAGAATCCACGATCACAGCGGCGAGCGGCAGCGCGACTCCTGGATCGTCATCGTCGATGCCCAATAGTAAACAAATAAAAGAATCAACATATGAAATCCGACATGAACAAAAAGGCGTACCTGATCCCCGCCGTTCGCTTCGTTCCCTTGGCTGTGGAATTCCAGTTCCTGGCTTCCCAGCTGGATGATTATGACGACAACCCCATCTTCAGCGACCCCTCGCCGTGGGAGGATGAATTCTAAGCGGTCCGGTGCCATGAAAGCAAGATTGATTGCCTTGGCCGGACTCCTGCTCCTGGCGTCCTGCGCGAAGGAAAAAGCCATCGACCCGGCATCTCAGCAGGGGAAGCAGGTCACGATCCGCGTCAGTATGCCGGATCCGGACACCCGGGTGTCTTTCACCCCCGAGGAGGGTAAACTCGCCCTCGCCTGGCAGGATGGGGATTGCATCCGGGTCGTATCGGAATCCGGCTCCGGCGTTTTCACCATCTCCCGCATCATCTCCGACCACGAGGCCGAATTCACGGGTACCGAAGTGCCGGGAACGTCCTTCGAAATCCTGTTCCCGGGCACGTATCCGAATTGGGATGCGGCGGATGACGATCTCTCGAATCCCGCCCAGCATGGAAACGGATCCACGGCGCACCTGCGCTACAAGGCGTTCATGGACGAGGTGGACACCTATACCGACATCGCCTTCACCTCTTCCTGGGCCGAGGCGCACGGCGGTTTCATGCGCGAGGCGGCCGCCCTCAAACTGCAGGCCCAGCTGCCGGAAGGGGTCTCGACCCTGAAGAAAGCGGCGGTATGGATCGACGGCCTGAACTATACGCTGCCGCTGGAGGATGTCGACGTTTCCGGTGACAATCAGGTGCTTACCGCCTATATGATGCTGTCCTGGGACGGCGAGGATCTCCCTGACGGCTCCAAGATCACGGTGGCCGCCACCGATACGGAGAATGAAGTGTATACGTCCGTCATCACCATTTCGGGCGACAAGGCCATCGAGGGCGGCAAGATGAACTCCATCACAGGCGTGAAACTCGCGTTGTCGGATTTCGTCTACGGAGACGGTTCCTGGCAGAATCCTTATCTCATCGCGAACGCCCGTCAATTGAACAACATGCACAAGAACGGCGTCCTGGAAAGCGAGACCATCAAGTATTTCCAGCTGATGGAAGACATCGATGCCAGCAGCATTGATAACTGGGTTCCGCTGAACAACGCGGCTCCCTTCGACAAGGGAATCGACCTGGACGGCTGCGGCCATATCATCAGCGGCCTGAAGTCCAGCGGCGTCGCCTACGCGAGTTTCGCCGGCGTGCTGTACGGCTCCCTGTCCAATGTCACCTTCAGCGGGGCAACCATCAACGCCACTTCCAAGTGCGGCGTGATAGCCGGTTTCTTGGGCACCACGCAGAATGATTATTCCCGCGTGGCCACTTGCACCAATGTGGCGGTTGCCGAGTCTACTGTGACCAGCACCGCGGCTGCCGGCGGTTTTGCCGGCCACGTCCGTGGCAAGGGCGCCATCACGGCCTGCAAGGTTGTCAATACTACGGTCAATGGCACCAGCCACCTGGGCGGTTTTACCGCCATCGCTGACATCTCGGGCATCGACAAGTATGAGGTTCCCGCCATCTTCACCTTCTGCGAGGTGGACGGCGTAACGCTGAACCAGAACCAGGCTTCGGCGAGCTCCGGAATCTACACCGGCGGTTTCATCGGCGAATCCTACCAGGCGCACTCCTTCATCAACTGTCAAGTGAAGGGTACCACCATCACGGCAAACAAGGCGGCCGTCCAGAATGTCGGCGGTTTCGTGGGTTACACAGGCTACGCCGGCGCCAACTTCAACAACTGCGTGGTGGACGAAGCCACGACGATCACGGCGAGTGGCAACAATACGGGCGGTTTTGTCGGCTATGCCACCGTATCGGACGCTTACACGACCTGCTCTACGTCGGCCACGGTGAACGCCCAGGCCAGTTATGTGGGCGGTTTCGCCGGCTATGCCTCCGGCTCCGCCGCCTTCAACGACTGCGCCGCTACCGGTAACGTGACCGGACAGCGTTTCACCGCCGGTTTTGTCGGCGTCGCCGAGAATGCCTCCTTCATCAATTGCCGATACGTCACCGGCACCGTCACCGCCAGCACAACGAATAACAAGGCCATGATCGGCGGTTTTGTCGGCAGCTGCATCAGCGGTGTCAATTTCAATGACTGCGCTGTTGTCGAGGCCGCGGTTTCGGCCGCGAGCGCCGGCCGTGTCGGCGGTTTCGCCGGCCAGCTGGGCAACAACTCCGGTGGTGGAAACAATGTCACAACCACCCAGTGCCGCGTGTCCGGCACCAACGTCACCGGCGGCATCAACACCGGTGGCTTCTGCGGGGTCCAGTATGAGACCACGGACCATTGTTATGTGTCCGGCGACAGAGTCACCGCCAATGGCAACAATTGCGGCGGTTTCAGCGGTTTTGTCCAGAACGGAGATATCCGCCACTGCTACACGTTGGCCGACGTCGTGGGCGGTTCCTATTCTCCCGTGGGCGGTTTCATCGGCGTCGCCTACACCTCGAACGTTTCCTACTGCTATGCGGCGGGATCCATTTCTGGAAGCGGCGCCAATGTGGCGTCGTTCGTGGGACAGTGCGCCCAGCAGAATGGCGTCGCCACGATCTCGAACTGCATCGGCTGGAATGCGACGCTTCCTTTCTGTGCATCTAATGAGGTGGGCGCCTCCATTTCCGACGTGTATTCCGGAAACGAAGGAACGGTATCGGCCCAGGCGATCAACCAGAACTGGCCGACGACGGTCTGGGACCTGTCGGGCGACCAGCCGGTGCTCCTCAGCGTTCCCGCCCGCATCCCGGCCATCTTCGTGGGCGACAGCATCACCTGGCAGTGGGCGCGCACCTCGGGGAGTTACAACAAGACGAATTATCCCATCCTGATTCCCTTCGACAGTTCCTATATGACGGACGACGGGACCAACGTCACCGTAAAATTCCATCCCGGATTCTTCGCCGGCAACGGATACATTGACAAGGGCATCAGCGGCCAGAATACCACCCAGATGCTGGCCCGCTTCCAGAAGGATGTCGTCGACCTGGAGCCGCAAGTGGTCGTCATCATGGGCGGTACCAACGACCTGGCCCAGGGCGTGTCCAAGGAGGAGATTGTCTCGAACATCGGCCAGATGGCTGAAATGGCCATCGGAGCCGGCATCAAGGTGGTCCTTTGCACGGTCACGCCGAACAACGACAGATACTCCCGGCTCGACCCGAAGAACAAGGGACCGCACATCATCGAACTGAACGGGATGCTGAAGGAGCATGCGGTTGACCGGGGCTATAGCTGGTGTGACTACTGGTCCTCCCTGGTGGCCGACGACGGGCTGTCCATGAAGGAAGAGTACCGCCTGTACGACAACCTGCATCCCGGCCCCGTGGCCTACACGGTGATGGAAGGCATCATCAAGCCGATCATCGACAGCTTGCTTTAACATGGCAAAAAAACGAATGAAACAAATACACTGACATGAACACCAACACCCGCAAGCAGGCGTATGAAGCTCCCGATACGTCCGTGGATTACATTGAGACGGAGCAATGCTTCCTGCAAGGAACGCTCAATCCGGGGCAGATGCAGGACATGAACTGGAACTCTCTTGGAGAGGACGAAGAATTTGGTGATTGACAGGGAGGAATGCTTATGAAAAAGATTGTACACTTCACTTTGGTGTTCCTTGCCGGTATCTCCGTCGCTCTTTCCTGTTCCAAGGTTGGAGCAGTGGATGCCATAGACGGAGAGAATGCCGCTCCTGCCGGAAAGCAGATCATCATCCATGCGACCCTCGCCGATGCCCTGACCCGGGTTGCGTATACGCTCGACGAGAGCGGTGACAAACCGAAATTGACCCTGGAATGGGAAAGGTCGGACGTGCTTGTTGTCAGCAATACCACCAGTTCCGTGGAAATCGGGAATCCGACGATCGACGCGACCGGAAAGACGGCCACGTTCTCTGGAACCCTTCCGGAGGGTGGGGAGCCGTACACGGTTGTCGTCCAGCACGCCGGCGCAAATTTGGGCGCTACGCAAACCCAGACCGCTGACGGTGATCTCAAGCATCTTGAGTATGCGGCCATGGCGGAGAATGTGACCGAAGCGGATTTTGCCAATCTGGCCCTTACGCAGACCACCGGTGTTCTCGGCCTGATCGCCAAGATCCCCACGGTCGTTTCCGCGGCTGTCAAGGCGGTCATCTTCCAGACGGAAAGCAACCTATTCAATGGCAGCAATACGTTGACGGTCAATTTGGGTACTGCCGGAGCCGGCGTCGACAACATCCTGTATGTCTATGCCAACGTCGCGGCCGCCAGCATTCCCGCCGACACGAAGATGTTCATCCGCTTCAAAGTCGGGGATGGCGCGAACGATTACTACACCCGCTACCAGGTTTTCACTTCCGACGTATCCCTGAACACCGGCGCCCTCAACGGCCTCAAACTCAACTGCTCCCACATCGACCGCTACGCCGGCAAGGATGACAAGGGCACCGCTGCCGCTCCGTATCTGATTGCGGATAAGTATCAGATGAAAGCTATGCGCAGTCAGATGAACTTGGACGAAACAACATTTTTCAACCTTATTGACAATATCGATTTGGAAGATGAGGCATGGACACCGCTTAATCCCAATGAGGGTTTTAAGCGAGGAATATTCCTGGATGGTAATAATCATACCGTTTATAACTTGACTCCTGATAATGAATTAGGATATCCTAGTTTTGTCGGCGTCTTAAATGGTACGATCAAGAATCTGACGATAGATGGCGTAACAATTAATGCGGGCAGCAATAAGGCGGGTGCGATTGGAGGTTATATTGGGACAAGTGGAATCATAGGAAAATGCGAAAATGTCACCGTAAAGAACATCTCCATAGTAGGGACGAACTATTTGGGTGGATTTGCAGGTCAAGTTGGAAACGCAGGAGATGTTTTTGAAAACTGTCATGTCATAGATGCGACAATCACCCAAAGGTATGGGACAGCTAATACCGAACGGTCCACAGGAGGATTTATCGGTCATGCAAGTACGGCGGCTTCTTATAGGGGTTGCACAGTGAAAGCGACTGTCAAACAGGATCAGGGAAAAACAATCAATTCTGTCGGCGGTTTTATTGGTAAGGCAGACGGCGCTTCTAGCTTCAGCAACTGTCAGGTTCTAGAAGGGTCATCCGTTACGGGTCACAGCTATGTGGGTGGTTTTGTCGGTTACAATACGAAGGCTTCCACATATGACAATTGTACAACTGCTGCTACTGTGAGCGGTGATGGTGAAGTCATTGGAGGATTTGTTGGTAATGCCATCAATGGCAACTTTGGCGATGCTAGTCCGTGTATCGCTTCAGGAAATGTAAGTGGTACTTCCAATGAGAGTTATTATATCGGTGGGTTTGTCGGATTAACCTCAGCTACGAGTTATAGAGGCTGTTCCTATCAAGGCTCTTCGGTCTCCAGCAATGCGGAGACGGAAGGTAAAAGCGCATTGGTGGGTGGCTTTTGCGGAAGGTCTGCAGGTGTTGAAGCTGATAGTTTTGTTGACTGTTTTGTCTATAACTCTACATCTGGCACAACGATATCGGCAAAGCTCCAACGTGCTGGTGGCTTTATGGGCCAGAGCGGATCTGGAAATAGCACTAATCTAGGAACTATCAGCGGTTGTTATGTTAACAATGTTACGTTATCGCTTACGGATAAGAATTGCGGAGGTTTTATAGGAGTTGCATATGTGCCTATGACAAATTGCTATGTTGAAGGAGGGTCCATCAAAGCAGCAGGAGCATCAACTGGAGGGTTTGCAGGCCATCTTGAAAAAGTCAACTTGACTGGCTGTCATTCAACTATGACGGTTGATGCCAACGGGAAGAGTGACGTGGGAGGTTTAGTAGGTTATGTCGCGACTGCTTTGAAAATCAGCAACTGTTACTACGACGGAAGTATCACTGCGTCTGGACAGGCAATTGGTGGCATAGTTGGTCGAACGGCTCATGTCGAAGCCATTATCGAGAACTGCTATTCTAAAGGCAGTTTGACGACAACAGCAGGTGTTCAGATTCATGGTGGCATTATTGGTGAAATGGGTAAAGGAGGTATAGTTCGCAATTGCTATTCTACCATGACAGTTACAGGCGGTCGTGTCCTTGGTGGTATTGTTGGTCGTGCTGCCGGTGGTGGATGGAATTATGAAACTGAAACTGATAATACAATCAGTAAGTGCATTGCCTTCAATCCAGCGATCACTGCAACTCAGACAGGAACCTATGGTTCATCTGGGCCTATCGTGGGCGTTACCTCTATCAAAAATGTGTTAGAGGATTGCTATCGCTTGTCAAATATGTCATTTGTTAATTCTAATAATTGGGGAAACACACTGATTAATCAGGTTAATAGCGATGGCACAAACTGGACGAGAGATTCCTCAACAGGGACAGGACCGGGGAACCAGTGCGCCTATTTCGGAGTGGCCGCAGCAGCCGATGCTAAGGTTTCCAGCATCGCGCAGACTCTCGGTTGGTCCGGCGACGTCTGGGACTTCACCGGCGACCTGCCCGTTCTGAAGTAAATGGTTTTCCGGGAGCCGCGCGCTGCGGCTCCCTTGCTGTTTGTAATATTCTTTGAAAATCAGTAAGTTTGTAACTTGATCCAAGATAATTAGTTAGAACGACCTTAGCTATGATGAAAACACAAGTGACTGACAAACGGACATACGTTGCTCCAGCCATGTCCGTCAAGCAGCTGAACATGGAGCTGAACATCCTCAGCGATGCCGGCGCGACGCTGGGCAGCATGGATCCGTCCGAACTGTATGATGAAGATTTCTAGGAGGGCCGAAGTATGAGACAGTTTTTCCACATCACCCTTGCCGCACTTGCGTCCGTCGCTCTTTTCGCCGCCTGTTCCAAAGTGGAACCCGTCGACGAAACCCCTGCCGTCAAGGTCATGACGATCAAGGCGACGATTTCCGACGCCGCCACCCGCGTGACCTTCGACCCTGTCTATGACTCCGATTCCAAACCCACCTCCATGGGCCATACATGGCAGGCCGGGGACAAGCTCCGTATCACGGATGCGTCCGATGCCACCAAGACCGCCCTTTTCGACCTGGTCGACGGTGCCGGTTCGGCGACCGGAACCTTCGAAGGCAACGGCTTTGAGGCCGCCAGCTATAACGTGGAAGCGGTCCCTCAGGGGAGTTTCTCCAGCGGTTTCACGCAGACGCAGGCCAAGGACGGCGCCACAGACCACCTCCAGTTCGTCGCTACGGCCACCGGCGTGACGGACCTGTCGTCCTTCACCCTCGCCGAGACTTCCGGCATTGTCGGAGTCATTGCCAAGCTCCCGGATGATGTCGCCGCCACCATCAACGCCCTGGAAATCGAGGCCAAAGTCGCCGGAATGCCGATGAGCATCAAGGTGACGGTCAATCTGACCGCCCAGGAAGACGTGGATTCCGATGACATCCTGAAGATTTATGCCAACGCCCCGACCGGCTTCGCCATCCCCGCCGGCGCCGAAGTCTTCCTGCGGTTCAAGTCCAACAATCCGGATCACACGGTCTATACACGGTATCAGAAGTTCGATTCCAACCTCCTCCCGGTTCCGGGCAAGTTCAACTATGTGAAGTTCAACTGCAAGGACATCGACAAGTTCGCCGGCGCCGGCAACGACGGCTCCTCCACGGACCCGTATCAGATTGCGGACAAATATCAGATGAAAGCGATGCGGGAGCTGATGCCGGAGAACAAGACGACGTATTTCAAACTGCTTGCCGATATCGATCTGGAGAACGAGGTCTGGACTCCGCTCAATTATGAAACGGGTTTTGCCCGTGGCATTGATTTCGATGGCCAGGGTCACACGATTTACAACCTCACGTCGACCGATGCGCAAAACTATCCGAGTTTCTTCGGTGTCGTGATCGGCACGGTCAAGAACCTGGTCTTTGACGGCGCTACGATTACAGGAGGCAACAATGTCGCCGGTGTCCTTGCCGGTTATGTCGGCTCCACCAGCGTTTCTGCCGTGGGAAACATCAGTGACATCACGGTAAAGAATGCCACTGTTACTGGAGCCAAACGGTATCTTGGCGGTGTGGCGGGCATTATCAACAAGGTGACCGAGACGGTCCAGAATTGTCATGCGATCAATACCACGGTCACGTCCACTGCCGACCGTGTCGGAGGACTTTTCGGACAAGTCGACAAAACGTTCACGGTCCTGAATTGCTCTGCGGAGAACGTAACGGTTTCCGGGTCCATCAACGTCGGGGGATTAGTCGGGGTCGGGTACGGCAATTTCACGGATTGTACTTCCTCCGGTGAAATCACCTCCATCAATACGACCAGCAACGCTGATATCGGCGTGGGCGGTTTGGTCGGTTATTTCGAGAATGGGACCATTTCCCACTGCAGCTCCTCGGTGAATGCCATCCAGGAGACGAACGGCCGTGATATTGGCGGACTCATCGGTAAGATGCTGGTGGGTACGGTCGAGAAGAGTTATTCGACCGGTAACGTGAAAGGCTTGCAGCGCAATGTGGGCGGTTTCATCGGCTTGATTACCAATACGGCCAGCAAATCTGTCGTCACGGATTGCTATTGCACGGGCAATGTGGTCGCCAATGCCTATTCCGGCGGTTTCCTCGGCCTTCACGAGAAGGGTGTGGTCGAAATCACCAATTGCTATGCAACCGGTTCCGTGGAAGGCTCTTTCGCCCTGGGAGGAATGCTGGGTGTGACCGCGACCGGCATGTCGATGAGCAAGAGCGCCGGCTGGAACAGCAGGATCACCGCCTCGAGCAATGGCGACGCAAACTGGAGTTCCGGCGCCGTAGTCGGTGTGACATTCCCGACCATCACGCTGACGGACAACTATCGCAATCCTGCGGCCGCGCTTACCGTCTGGTGGGTTCCGGATGCCGATTATAACCATCCTGATGTCAGTGCCACGGCACCACTTGTCATTAAAGACATCTCGACCGGCGAGTTAAGGCCGACGACGGCCACCGGAACAAGCAGTTCGAATGACAATTATCCCCAGTTTGCTTACCACGGCAAGGTGGAAGCGGGCAAGACGCTCTCCCAGCTGGCTTCCACGACCCTCGGTTGGAGCAGCGATGTCTGGGATTTCTCCGGCGATGTGCCGACGTTGAAGTAGATTTCTCGACTCGCTTCGCTCGCTCGAAATGACCAAATACCGGAACCTCCCGCCGCTTGGACGGGAGGTTCTTCTTTTGTTGAAAAAGTTGTTAAAAAAATAGCAGGCAGGGGTTGCGGGCCTCGGATATTAGCCGTAAATTTGCACTTCGTTAGTAGAAATCTTATGAGCAAGGTAGCTATTATCATGGGCAGCGCCAGCGACTGGGACGTCATGTCCCCGGCGTGCTCCACCCTCGAAGAATTTGGCATCCCCTACGAA
>JAEEGH010021331.1_pt1 | contig 13388 bp, 10 predicted proteins | sample 9134181 | NCBI WGS metagenome assembly JAEEGH01 (sample SAMN16246544, study PRJNA631951) | gut metagenome | biome: gut microbiome; feature: rumen; material: DP-attached | host: Bos | place: Iran: Karaj | collected 2018-10
ACAGGTTCTGACAATCATGTCTATTATCAGATCGAGTTGTATAATGGCAGTGGCACAAATACTACAAGCACTGCTCCTGTAAATGCAACACCTTACAAAGTGCTGATTATTAATGAAGATTTCCTTGACTCGGAAAAGAAGATAGAAAGTCCTGCTCAAACATATGATTATTTCACGGAACTCGCCAAACCTACTGTAGTTAATGAGTCTGTCGTTAACGGCTACACAGTTACCGTCGAGACTTATGATGTCGTTTATTCGGCTACAAAGACTAAGCCGGTAACCAGGAAAACGATAACCATAGACAAGGCGTTGGTCTATAAGGCGGGATCGGAAAACTATAAGACTGCAACTCCGAATAATATCAAGGATACCCAGAACTTTTATCCCTTGAAACTTCACATCACTTATGTTGATGGCGAATTAGATGAAAAACTGCAGGATAAGAAAGCTTATATTGAATACACTCTGGAGTTAGGCGAGCTCATGACGGATGAGATATCAAGTGTAAAGATGACGATCTGGCCGAATGAGTTTACAAACAACAATATGACCGGGCTTAACGATATGTCGGGATTAATTCCTTTCAAGAAAGGAAAAGAGATAAAGATCAAGCACACATAAGATAACAACAATAAATCTCAAATTGTGCTAACATTTAGAGAGATAAATTGAAAGCAAAGATAATGAATCAGGTGTTTTGGAGGAAATTTTGACAGAACCCGCAAACGGACAGATCGAGGGCAGAGAAGGTACCGTGTTCTACAAGAGGCGTATCGGCGAATGGCTGAGACGCTATATTATTGAATTGGTGATCATCGTGCTTGCTATAACTTTTGGAATTGTAACGACAGTTATTACCAGCAATGCCCGTAAGGTTTTCCGTGAAGCAAAGGATGTCAGATATGCTTTAAAGCTTGCAGGAACGCAGTTCTATGGCGGAGGAACATCGATATATGATCCGTCCAAACCTACCGGTCTGACTAACGGAGCTGCTGAGCTTATTGCGGAAATGTCTACTGCCAACGGACAGGTATTCCTCTATGCATGGGATGATGAGCAAAAGATGCCTTTGAGATTTGAATACAGAAAAGGCGCTTATTCTGTTGTATATATTGCAGAAACGGAAATTAGTGGTAATAGCGAGACCCGAAGTCAAATGATAGGCAATTGGGACGTAACTTATTCGTTCAATGTTTTGAAGTACGATGCTGAATAAAAGGAGAAAGGAAGAATCTTATGCCGGAATATAAATATCGGGCCCAGGACCAAAACGGCAAGATCATTAAGGGACGCTCAGATGCGCCGGACGCTGCTGCGCTTCACAAACGGTTCCATGATGAAGGCCTGACTCTTCTTGAGGCAGATCCCGTAGTCAGAAGAATTGCATTAAAGCCTTTAAAGAAGGTTCAGCTTGCAGATTTTGCAAGACAGCTCGGAACTCTGACGAAAGCGGGAGTCTCGCTTGTTAAGGCATTGGAGATCATCGCACATGATGAATCTATCGAGACTTATGAGAGAGATATCTACTTAAGGCTTCGAGACAGGATCGTCCAAGGTATTTCATTGTCAAATGCCATGGAAGAATTAGATCCCGCATTTCCTTCTCTTTTTGTTTTTATGATGAAGGCTACTGAGCAGACTGGTAATCTTGACGATACTGCATTGCGTTTGGCAAAGCATTATACTGACGAGGCTGAACTTGAGCAGACCGTGAAAAGTTCGCTCACCTATCCGAAGATCCTGGCTGTCCTGATCGTAATCGTTGTGGCTGTTATTTTCGGATATGTATTACCTCAGTTCGAGGATCTTTTCTCGACGATGCCTACGTTGCCTTTGCCGACGAGAATCCTTATGGCTATATCGAATTTTGTTGCAACAAAGTGGTATATCATTCTTATTGTAGCTGCCCTCGCTGTTATCTTCGGAAAGATCATAATCAAGCTGCCTGTTGTTCGTTATCAGATCGATAAGATCAAGACGTGGGGCAAATGGGGTAAGCTTACAAAGGTCATATATTCGGCAAGATTTGCCAGGACACTAAGTTCGCTTTATGCGGGAGGAATCCCGGTATATAACTGTATCGATATTGCCAAGAGTACAATCGGCAATGCATATATCGAAGCTCAATTCGATGACGTCCTTAAGAAAGTTGCCGGGGGAAGTTCGGTATCGGATTCCCTCAGGGATGTAAACGGATTTGTGCAAAAGCTTCCTTCTTCGATCAAAGTCGGTGAGGAGACGGGTATGCTTGCCCAGATGCTCGAGTCTGTAGCCAATGATCTGGATTTCTATTCCAGACAGGCACTTGTTAAATTGACCTCTTATATCGAACCGGTAATGATCGTCGTTATGGCGGTCATCGTCGGCTTCGTTATGATTGCGGTAATCCAGCCTATCTATAATTCTTATGCGACTATAGGTGCAGGCACTTAAGAAAGGTAAGAAATCATATGTCTGTTACTGTATTTCTTTCTAATACGAACATTCAGATAGTTGTCGGTTCACCAACATCAAGCGGTGCAACCGTTAAGGACTTTGTATCTGTAGGTGTTCCGTCTGGCGCAGTTCTTAACGGCGTTGTCATGGATGACAATGCGTTGATCGCGGCATTAAAAGAATGTTGGCGTATAAACAAATTGCCGAAGGGCGAAGTTACGCTTATCCTGAACAGCCCTCAGTTCCGTGCCAGCATCATCGAAATGCCTGTCATGCCGGACAAGAAGACAAGCGAATTTGTTCAGCGTGAGACAAAAGACGGAAGACTTGCTAATCCTGTTACCGCCTGGTATCTGCTTGATAAGAATGCAAAGGAGAAAAAACAGAGAGTTGTTTCCGAGACTACAGACGCTCAGTTTATAACGACTTATGTAGATATCTTTGCAAAAGCGGGTCTGAAGCTTAATGACATACACGATGGTGTTAATCTTGCTATAAATCTTTTGAGCGGATCGACACGCAACAGGACTGTTGTTTACATGATCCTTGACGGAACCTCTCTTGTTACGATCTTCTTCTCAAAGGGACAGTATTTTTACCATTCAACTAAGAGAGTTTTTAATCAGCCGGGTACACCAGAATTTGCAAAAGAGATCTTCGGAGCCATCTCGGAGATCCGTCAGTTTGCATCAGCTCAGCATCTCGATGACAATGTAGAAGACATTCAATTTGCAGGTTTGGGAGAACAGCAGGTATCAAGGCTTTCAGATGATATGCTCTCTATCGACAGTAACCTGAAGCTATCTTCAGTTACTTGTCCGAGCTATGTAAAAACCAAGAAAGATGTCAGGCAGTTCCCTTATTTTGTTTATCCTGTTGCAGGTCTTACCAAGAGAAGCAAGTCCAGGCTTGACATAATGACCGCCAAAAAACAGAGCGCGGAGAAGTTCAAAAAGAAGAAGAGCATGCTTAAGGTTATCCTTCCCGCTGCAGGTTTCCTTCTTTTGCTGGTACTTATTTATGGAGGACTTACGGCATTTGCGATCTATAAGCAGTCGCAGTTAGACGAGGTCAATAGAGTTATCAATAATCCGGTAATGATAGAGAATGCAGACAGATATGAAGAGATAACAGGTGTTATTACGAGTGTAGGAAGCAGACAGGGAGGTCTTAACCTGCTTCATAAATATTTGGATTCATATCCTATTCCTGACTCTGAAATTAATAAATTGATCATCCGTGCCGCAAATAACAGAAATGTTGAAGTAACCGTAAATTCATATGATGCTTCTTCAGGCATATTCAGCATTACTGCTGAATCAGGAGATGTAGAACAGATCAACAAGTTCATAGCTGATCTAATGATGATGGACGCTTTTGAGAAAGTTGATTACACAGGTTATAACGCTATAACAACTATCGACGGTGCGGGCTATCAGATCAACGTTGTCTGCACATTGGCGGCGCGTACGACTGAAACAGTAATTGAAGAGGAGGAAGGCTGAAATGAAATTTGATTCATCCCTTAGACCTCAGGATAAGAAAACTATTGCCATTGTTTTGTATGTAGCTGTGGTAATACTTTTCGGTTGGTACATGATCAGACCGGCCTGGCTGAAACTCAGTGAACTTGACGATAAGATCGAACAGGCTAATCTGACCAAACAGGAATATACGATGAAGTCCATTAATCTTGGAACGGCTGAAGTATTATATGAGAAGGCTGTTACTGATATCGAAAACTCAACAGGCATTTTCTACGATGTTAAAGACAACTCCGAGATCGAGAAAATGGGAACGGAATATGTCCTTAAATGTGGTCTTACGCCTGTGGATTTCACCATCGATCTGAGAGACGGCTCTGCTATTGCAGAAGTTCCATATCAGTATTCCGACATTACAGTCAGCAGCTCTGTTACGGAGCCAATCGTAACAACAACAACTACTACTGATACAGCAATTCCTGCCACCGGTTCAGCGGCTTTTACAGGAATTGATGTCCAGTCACTGCAGTCATTCTATTCAAATGCAATTATTGGAGTGGATTCCACTACGCCATCCGAAGTGCAGTGTGCGAGAATAACAATGGTTGTCAGGGGCTCACAGAGCAAGTGTCAGGCCATGATCGATGATCTTTCCCATAATCCGTCTATCAGAGTTACCGGGTTTGCGTGGACAAGTCCAAAAGAGATCTGGATAGAAGATGAAGACGGAAACAAGACGCTTGTTAATGCCGGAGAAATGGAATTAACCATAAGTCTGAATTTTTATATGACTGACAAACCGCATTTTGAACACGAAGAAGGATAACGTTATGGATAACAACGGACAGATAAGCAAAATCAGGATCGGTGATCTGCTCGTAACTTCGGGATATATCACCGAGGCTCAACTTAAGGAAGCGCTTACCATTCAGAAGGAATCACAGGGTAAGCGTGTAGGTGAAGTCCTTCAGGATCTTGGATATGCTACTGAAAAGCAGATTCTTATGGCGCTTGCCGACAGGCTTGATTCTGAACTTATTGATATAAGGACATTTAAGATTGACGTGGAAGCGGTTAATCTCATTCCAAAGCAGATGGCCGAGCAATACGTCATGATGCCTGTTGCCATGCAAGACGGACAGGTTATCCTTGCTGTTAACGATCCGCTTAACCTTTATGCCATAGAAGATATCAGACAGACTATAGGTATGCCTGTAGATACCGTTCTTGCAGAGCTCGAACCTCTTAAGAGTGCTATTGAGTATCAGTATGCCGAGATCAAAGCAAAAGCGGCTGCTGAAAATGCGAATGTTAATGCGACCGGCATAGACGTAGATGAACTCGTTATTGATACGAGTGCCGGTGCAGATGATGCGCCTATTATCAATCTCGTTAACTCACTGCTTGACAAGGCTTTTGCAGATAATGCATCTGATATTCATATTGAACCATTTGAACGAAACGTTATGGTCAGAATGCGTATCGATGGTACACTTATCGATTACATAACATTGCAGAAGAATGTCCAGGACTCCCTGATCGCAAGAATTAAGATCATGGGCGAGATGGATATTGCCGAGCGCCGTATCCCTCAGGACGGTCACTTCAGAGTAAGGATCCAGGGACAGATCGTAAATGTACGTGTAAATGTTATTCCGACTGTATTCGGTGAGAAAGTCGTTTTACGTCTCATCATGTCAGTCGTAGAGATCGATCATAACGAGACATTTGGTATGACTCCTGATGCTTTCGAGAAATTTTCCGAAATGCTTAAGATGCCTAACGGACTTATCTATATTACAGGTCCTACGGGTTCAGGTAAGTCAACAACGCTGTATAACGCATTAGGATCTTTGTCTCACAAACCGGTCAACATTAGTACGATCGAGGACCCTGTCGAGAAGAATCTTCCGAGACTTAATCAGGTACAGGTGCATCCGCAGGCAGGACTTACGTTTGAGATCGGATTAAGAGCTCTCATGCGTCAGGACCCTGATATCATCATGGTAGGTGAGACGCGTGACGCAGAGACCGCTACGATCGCCATCAGAGCCGCTATTACGGGCCATCTTGTATTATCGACACTTCATACCAATGACGCGGCATCTACTGTCGTAAGACTCATTGACATGGGTTCAGAGCCTTATCTCTTATCATCGGCTCTGGCAGGTGTAGTTGCACAGAGACTTGTACGTAAGGTATGTCCTTATTGCGGGCGTGTTGAGCCTCTGACTTATGCACAGATAGAATTTGTCGGTCATGATATTCCCAATGCCAAGAAGGCTGTTGGATGTGCACGCTGCCACGGTGCGGGATATCTGGGACGTACTGCAATCCATGAAGTATTGGTTGTTGATAAGGATATGCGAAAGATGGTTGCTGCTAACGCAACTGCTGAAGAAATGAAGAAATACGCCATAGAGAAGCAGGGTATGGTAACGTTAAAGCAGGCTTGCATCAAGCTTGTCGAGCAGGGCATTACCACCATGGAAGAACTAGAGCGTGTCGCATATTATGACGACTGATGGGAAAAACACAAATATATTAATAAAAGACATGGGAGCCGTAATGACTCCCGTGTTTTATATTTTCGGCTTTGTAGCGATAGCTTCAGCGATTATAGTATGCGGATTCAAGCCTGTAACGATACTGGTCTCATTGTTTCTGATCCTTCTTGCAGCTTCCGGGGCAGCTGATATCAATAAAGGAATAGTGCCTGATCTTATACCGATCTTCATAACTATTCTTGGAATAGTAAGGTTTTTTATCAACGGTATTTCTTTTAATAATGCATTGGATTGTCTTGAAGGTGCTTTATGCTTATCTGTTCCGATGTTAATAGTGGCCCTGATAGTCAAGAATGGATTTGGCGGCGGAGACATTAAACTGATCGCTGCTGCAGGGCTATATTTGGGTCTTGATAAGACATTATTTGCCGGATTGATAGCTTTTCTTATTGCCGGGATATATGGTGTCTATAATTTGTTAACAAAGAAAAAAGGTCTTAAAGGAAAGATACGTCTGGCACCGTTTTTAGCCTTAGGATGTGCGTTTTCCGAGCTTTTTGGGGCAGATATTATATATATATTTCAAACCATTATTATACCTGTCCATTAACAAACCGTTTGCAAATAAGGGGTTTTGCGGTTTCGGATAAACAAATTGTAACTCAGCGATGAATTGTGGCGAAAATGTGTTGAAGTCTGATTTCACATGAGTTATAGTAAGACCATCAAGCAAGTCAAAACTAATTGACAAATTAATCCATTCACTTAAGGGTGAAAATAAAGGAGGTCACGAAAATGAAAAAGTTAGGTAAGTCATCAAAGAAGGGTTTCACATTAGTTGAGCTCATCGTAGTTCTCGTTATCCTCGCAGTCCTCGCAGCTATGCTCGTACCTGCACTCGTTGGATACATTGACAAGGCAAAGGCAGAGAAGGAATATCAGACAGCTTCTACGGTTTATTCTGCAGCTCAGGCTGAAGTTACTGAAGCTTATGGTAAAGGTGCTATCACCACAGGTTCTGGTACAATAACACAGGCAGCTCCCGCTGGATATGGTGATCAGGTTTTAACTTTGGCTGGTGTAGATTCACAGGTTGTTACTGCTTTCTCCTTTAATTATACTAATTACATAATTACTGGTGGTACAGTTACAATTAACGGTCACGTTTACACACTTACCATTACAAATGGATCACCTAGTTGGTCAGCTTCTTAATCTAAGTTCTTGATTAATTGAAATGCAACTTATCATTGTGCCGGGTTCGAAAGAGCCCGGCGCTTTTATAAAAGACAAATCGTCATCACCTTTTCAACAAAAACCTTTATGTATCTTATTAATAAGAGTATAATCAAGGTGGATAATTATATCTTTTGAAGGAAGCTTTATGAGAAAGATTAACCGTAACAATTTGAAAGGCAGAATTACCCGGATCCTGGATAACAACGATGGTGCCAGTCTGGTGCTTGTTTCTGTTCTTGCGATAATCGTTCTCACAGCTGTTGTTGTATTGAGAGTCACAACAACTACTTTTATGGCTTCCGCTAACCGCCAGCTTAATCAGGATCAGGCATATGAGCTGGCTGCAAGTCTGGGTGAGTCCATAGATCTGTTAATTTCTGAAGGCAAATACGATATTAATAAAGTAGAGCTCCCAGCTGATGTAAAGAAGAAAACCATCTATTCATTGACAAATCAGGATAATAAATTGGAAGGTCTGTCAAGGGACGCTTCAGTCAAAGCAGTTGTTTCTGAGACTGAAGATGGAAAAGGACGAGTGCTTACAGTTACGGCAAACGTCGGTACTGCCGAATATGTTTTTACCAGGGAGTATCGCTCATGAAGATAATAGCCAAGACAAAAGCGATACTGGTTTCGAATATAGCCGAGACAATGGTCGAGGTTATTGTTGCATTTGTAGTTTTATCGATCGTAATGGTGCTTTTTGCTCAAGGTATCAGATTTGCAAATGCTGCTGAATATTATGCTATTGAGAATGGTAAGGCTTGTGATAAGGCTATGGTCGACCTTCAAAAGACCGTTACCGGTCATGGTTCTGAGGCTGAGCTGAATGTTGTCAGTACAACTCCTGAGAATCAAACGCTTGACGGAAAGTCAGACATGTTAAAACTTACAAAGTATACGATTACAAATACTGCAGGCGGAGACTACAACATTTATAACTATTGGGTATTTGATGCGAATCTTGGGCAAGGCAATGCGTAATATGAGTTTACAATCTCATAAACACTCAAAGAAAGGCACAACACTGGTTGAGCTTGTTGTAGCAATGACTTTAACAGCCATTTTTGCTGTTGCCTGCATTGCACTTATTCATCCTATAGAAAGCATATATCAGAGAACCGAAAAGACGGTTAGAGCTCAATTGCTTGCCGATACCGTTGTGGATTCGATCCGCAAGGAATGTGATGACGTTCAGTACGATGAAGAGTATTCGGTGTGGATAGCTTCGGGTACATTTGATGTGTCGTCTGAAGATGATAATAAGTTATTTACCAAAGGTGTTGATCTTAATACAGGCGATCCGGGACAGATCCTCGTTATTAAGAGAAACAACAACTATTGTGAAGCTATTTATTCATGTTTAAATATCTCTGATGAAAACGTACAAGCTGTTAAAGATAATGCAAAAACCGGAACAACAACAGGACATGCCGTTTCACGTTTTGAAACTGATCCGGAGAATCGAAAAGCCGGCATAGTTCACTATGGTTATTATCAGGCTAAGGATTCCGGCAAGGGATTATATCCTTTTGCTGCATATGATTATACAAATCCTGTTACGGCATCTACTTACGGTGATTATTCCGTAATGCTTGAATTCTCAAATTTAACCTATAGAAATGACAACACGAAAAACGCTAAGTATCCTGCCTTTGTAGAATGCACAGTCGATGTTTATGACGGTGATATCAGAGAGAGCGGCGTTATTTCGAAAGGCCCTATCTATTCACGTAAGACGGCAATCTGCTTCTCGGCTAACGGGTCTGCACAGGGTACAGGAAGCGATATCGGTGGACAGCCTGTAAATAAGAAGAGAGATATTAAAGTAGTTGTTGATTGGGTGGATGACAGTAATGCGAATAATACCCGCCCTACTAGTGCGATCAAGTACGTTCTTTATGATAACTATGATCATATTTTAGGAACATATGAACTTAGTGATTTTACCAAGGATCAAAATACGTTTGCATTTGCAAATATTGATACCAATAACGGTGTTAAGATAGCTGTTGAACCGGATCCGGTAAATGATAATTATTTGTCTGCGGATATTTCATCTACTTCATATGGTTTTTCCATAACCCATGTAGTTAATGATACGCCCGATATTAGGTTAATAAAGGGTACAGATTTCAGGGATTTAATTAATAAAAAAGGTGCTATATCTAGCGTTATTTTCGAAGCGGAAACCGACGCAAACTTGTCACATGTATCATCTTCAAGTTTTATTGATTATGTTTCCATTGATATAAATGGCAATAAGACTGAAGATTATAAACTCTATATAGTTACTAAGAACGGTAAAAGAACAGCGTATATTCACAGTAAAACTGGGACATTCATAGCGAATGAAGATTGCAGTAATATGTTTGCCAACTGCGGATCCCTTACGAGTATTACATGGACTGACAGTAACAACCATTTTGTAATTGATACTAGTGAAACGACTAATATGAATTCCATGTTCTTAAACTGCAAGAGTATGAAGCAGTTTAATGTTCCGAATCTTGTTCAAGCCAGTTGCTTGGATACTGCAAACATGTTTAGCGGGTGTACTGGTGCTGAAGAATGCAATTCCCTTACCACCTGGAATACTTCCGGTGTAACTGATATGAGTTTGATGTTCTATAACTTCGGATCTTCGCTTAGTAATGATAAATCACTCCAAATTAATATTTCCGGCTTTGATTTCCAAAGCTGTACAAGTTTGAATCAGATGTTTTCCGGATGTGGTGCTTCTGAGATAAATTTCCCTGAAATGACTGATGCAAAAACGAATAACATAAATAATATTGATTATTTGTTCTATAATTGTAAGAAACTTTCGACAATTACGAATTTTCTTGTAAATAAAGAAAGTTCGAGTGATTCGGCTTTATCAAGTGCACCTCATGTATACTTCAACGGTGTTGAGAGTCTTAAGAATCTCTTTGATGGTTGCCCAAAGCTTAAGAATATAAGGCTTTGGATCAGTTTATCCAATTGTACTAGTGTTGAGTATATGATCTCAAATTGTGTCAACCTTAATACTGCAGATCTTAGCGGATCTGATTTTTCTTCGGTAACACGAATGGTTCGTTTATTTAATAAATGCGAAGAATTAACTACCCTAAAAATTAATGAACACGCTTCATTTAGTAGTTTTACTGGTGAATTTGCTTTAGTTAATAATTCTCAAATATTACCCTCGTTTGAAGGTTGCAATAAATTAACACACTTGGAAATGAAAGATGCTGATTTGAGCTCGGTAACGGACGCGATATTCATTGTTAGAAAATCACTCACATATCTTGATCTTTCAGGTGCAATTATGACGTCTTATACGAATATTCCAGGTTTGTGCAAGGATAAGACAAACAAGGATTATAATCTTGAGTATATTGATCTTACAGGAACGCAGTTTGGTAATTATGATTCTGCATACCAGATGTTTAGCCGTTGTAAGAAAATTCAAACGGTTGAGGGCTTTAAATTACCGATCAATAGTAGCGAGATGTTTAATGGTTGCGATAAAACGACGAGTATTACTTTACTTAATTGTGATGCTTCAGAAGTTATGAATATGAACAACATGTTTAAAGGTTGTACTGCTCTTACAACTATTGATATGTCCGGTTTTAATGCTCCTAATCTTACGATTATGAGCAGCATGTTTAATGGTTGTACCGCACTTACAACTGTTGATTTGTCCGGCTCTAATGTTCCCAATGTTACGAATATGAGTAGCTTGTTTAAAGGTTGTACTGCACTTACTACTGTGAATATGTCAGGTTTTAAGGCTCCTAATCTTAAGAATTGTCAGAGCCTTTTCGAGGGTTGCAGTAATTTGATTGTTAATACGGATATTTTTACCAAATGGAATGCAACAGGTATAACTAACTTGAGTTATATATTTAAAGATTGCACTAAGATGGGTACGAGTTCAAACGGATTGATAAAACTCAGCGATTTGAATCTCAGTTCATGTGAAACAATGGCTGGTGCATTCGACGGCTGCACAGCATTGACAACCCTTGAGTTTAATAATGTCAACCTGAAGAGTTGCAGCAATTATACTGGTTTAATAAGCAACTGTCCTGCTCTTACAAGTGTTAAGATCATCAATTCTAATCTGACGGCTGCCTCAAATTTAAGTTTCCTTAAGCCTGTGAAGAATGTAAATCTGTCCTATTCGACGTTTGGTATGACTAGTCTTAAAGAATCATTTAAGGAATCGAAGATTGAGTATATTAATCTTGATCATACCAAGTTTACTCAATGTACTTCTTTTGAATCGTTATTCTTGAACAGTAAAGATCTCCAAACTGTTATAATGACAAATCTTGATACACCTCTTCTTACGAATTGTAAAGGTATGTTCCAGAACTGTTATAGCTTGAATATCGCTGAAGGAGCTACTAAAGGTTGGAATTCGTCATCTGTTACAAGTGTGGAAAATATGTTTATGGGAGCTTGTTATAAAGGTGATTCGAATCACAATAACATTTCTGATGCTGTAATAGATATTTCCGGTCTGAAATTTACAAATATTAAGACATTTAGCCAAATGTTCTATAATGATAAAAACACATATGATTCAACTAAAGATGTGCTGAAGAAGATTATTCTGCCATCTGGTACTGATGCTGTAGATAATGCTTCTTCTGTAGTTACTTATCGTATGTTTAATTGCAGGGAACACCTCACGGAAATTGTTAATCTTGAGTACTTTAGTGTCACCACAAAAATCACTGATGCTCGTTCAACTTTTGCAAGGACGGGATTAACAATACTGAATATCAGTAGTCTTGATCTTAATAAGATTACTGGTAGTGCAGATTGGATGTTCAATCAAAATACGGAACTTACGAGAATATATGTACATCCCAGTCTTGCGACCAACAATACTTTCACAACCAATAAAGCGGGTTCAAAAATGTTTGAGCAATGTTCTGATAAACTTGTTGGTCAAACCGGTAAACATTGGAACCCGGAAGAAATTAACGGTGATCGTGCAAACATTGACGGTTATTTCTCAATTTTACCATAATAAACTCTCGGAGGAACATTAAAACTTGACCCTTTCATACCCCTTATTTACCATGCCCATCGTCGGCATATACCTTATCATCATGGCTTTTATGTTTGGCGCTATCTTCGCCAGCTTCATTACCTGTACTGCTTGGCGCGTTGTGCGCGGTGAGGATTGGAAGCTGGGGCACAGCCATTGCGATACATGCGGACATGAGCTGTCGACGGCAGATCTTTTTCCGGTAATCTCGTATATTGCTCTGAAGGGTAAGTGCAGGTATTGCGGATCGAAGGTTCCGCCAAGGGATCTTATTTTCGAGATCATATTGGGATTGGTTTTTGCTGGGACGCTGGCGCTTCACGGTGCTATCGATGCTATAGTCATAGCAAGTTTGGCGCTCGAAGTATTGCTCCTTGGATTGTCTCTTGCAGACTGGGATTCGGGCGTAATTCCGGACGGATTTCTGGCTGCTATCTTGGTCGTATGGATCCTGACCGTAGGCTTTATGCCTGACATGCAGACATATGCGATCGAAGGACTCATTGCTGCAGCCTGTGTGGGGCTTGTTATGGCGGTCGTCACAGCAGTTATCGGCAAGGCAAAGAACGCTAAGATGAGCTACGGACCTACTAAGCTTGCGATGTGCCTGATGCTTTTCCTGCACATCAAGGGAGCGTGCATCGCTGTCGGCATCGCAGTAGTGTT
>JAEEGH010021333.1_pt1 | contig 13387 bp, 6 predicted proteins | sample 9134181 | NCBI WGS metagenome assembly JAEEGH01 (sample SAMN16246544, study PRJNA631951) | gut metagenome | biome: gut microbiome; feature: rumen; material: DP-attached | host: Bos | place: Iran: Karaj | collected 2018-10
AAAGGCTCTTCCCATTCGTGAAGCGCAGCTCTTGCAAGTTTTATATTATTGCCTACCCCACAAAAGCCTACCTTTTTATCTCTATCTATGTTGCATTTTCTTGGACAAATGTTGCATTCCATACAAAGGGATTATATCATATTTGACAATTGAAGTAATATCTATTAAGATATTGTTATCTTCGGAGGTATCAAAATGAGTGATTGTACACACGATTGTTCTACATGCGGAAAGTCTGATTGCGGTTCAAGAATCGAAAAAGAAAAAGCAAATGAACATTCACACATCAAAAAGATTTATGCAGTAGTAAGTGGTAAAGGCGGCGTAGGTAAAAGTATGGTTACTTCTATGTTATCTGTTGCTACTTCAAGAAAAGGATATAAGGTTGGTGTTTTAGATGCAGATATTACTGGTCCATCTATGTGTAAAGAATTCGGATTATCTGGCCAAACTCAAGGCTGCGAATACGGAATTCTTCCTATGGAACTAGTTACTGGTATTAAAGTAATGAGCATCAATATGTTACTTGAAAACCCATCTGATCCAGTTGTATGGCGTGGCCCAGTTTTAGCCGGCGCAGTTAAACAATTCTTCACAGATGTTTACTGGGGCGATATAGATTATATGTATATCGATATGCCACCAGGAACAGGTGATGTTCCTCTAACAGTATTCCAATCTCTACCAATTGATGGAATTATCGTAATTACATCTCCTCAAGATTTGGTAAGTATGATTGTTGAAAAGGCTGTTAAAATGGCTAAGATGATGAACATCCCAATCGTTGGTATTGTTCAAAATATGTCATATTTTGAATGCCCTAACTGTCACGAAAAGCATTTCATCTTCGGTGAAGGCAAAGTTGAAAAGGTAGCTAAAGAATATGATATAAAAAATATTGCTTCTCTTCCAATTTCTCAAGAATTAGCAAAAGCTTCAGATTCAGGTAATATGGAATGGTTTGAAGGTAATTATCTAGATAATTTAGTTGATGAATTAACAAAATAATTATTATCTATGAATAAAAAAAGGCTGTTAAGAAATAAAAAATCTTAGCAGCCCCTTTTATATTTTAATTCTTTTTACTAAATTTCTATTGTATAAGAGAATTTAAATGTTTCCCCAACACCTAATTTATTAATGCCAGCTTTCTTAGACATTTCCTTTTCTGGATTATCAAAATCTGGGATTCCACACCATGGTTCAATGCAAATATATCCTCCGAATTTCTCTTTAGTCCAGATAGCTACTGTATCTGGATTGTTTAAATACATTGTTACGTTCTTGCCATCTTTCTTTAGAAGTTGAACTTTATTTATCTTTGCATCGCAAAGCATCAATGTCTTATATTTTTGGAAAATCTTTTTAGATAAATGAATCTCTTTTAGATCTTCAAATTTATCTTTATGAGTAATGAATGAACCATCTGGTGTCAAATAATAATTGTTCGGAGAAATCTTGTTTTCAAATACGATTGTATTTCCATCAATATTATCTTCATCGCCTTCTCTTTTAAATGGGATATTGAATGCGGGATGTCCACCTAATCCAAAGTAGATATCTTTATCATCTATATTGTTAACAATATAAGTGACCTTCAAATTGCCCTCTTTAAGCGAATAATTAGCACTGAACTTAAACTTGTAAGGATATTGAGCTAATGTGGCTTCATTTGCCTCTAAAGAGACCGTAACTTCATCTTCTTCTTTCTTCTCTACATCTAAAATGGCATATCTACATAATCCATGGTTCTTCATAGAATATGTTTTACCATTAACTAAATATTCTCCACCCTTTAATCTTGCTATAAATGGGAAGATAGCTACGTCCTTTCCCGTCCAGCTATCTTCTGATCCTTGCCATAAATATTCGTATCCGTCTTTTTTGATACTATTTAAGCATCCACCTTTTTCGTTTATTTCAACTTCAAGGTTGTTTTTCGTTATCTTGATCATTTGTACCCTCTATTTTGTTATCCTCTTTTTTTGGTTCTTTATAGTAATCTCTAAACACATCTTCGTTTGTCAAAACATTTTCATCCTTTCCGCCAAAGATATCTTCAATATTCTTCTTGTCGTTTGATGAATGTTGAATCATTCTTAAATTCTTTCTTCTCTTTTGAACTAAAACAATAGTTGTTATAGCACCTGCAATTAATGCTGCGCCAATAATTGCGATGATTGTTATAATTACCCATTCTTCAAGTCCAGATGATTGAGCTAAATCTACGATAATCTTTGATGTATTTGTAGATACTAAAGAATTATATTCTTTTAATCTCTTATTGTACGTTGTTACTGCATCTCCACCTGTAGTTAGGTTTGCTAAAGCCTCTTTTTCATCATCGCTTAAAGCTTCATATAGATTCTTTAATTCTTCAAAATCTGACTTATTTAATTCAGTAACAGTATTTGTGCCTACTTCATTGTATTTAATCATGAAGTTAACAATATTATTTGTCTCTCCGCTAACTAAGATGTAATCACATAAAGTTGACCATGTCTTATTAGCGCTAAATGAATTTTGCATTTCTTCATTTTCAACATATAGAACAATTGCCACATCATCTTGATCATATCCAACAAAGTTACAATATAGTGATGATGCGCTTGATGAATATGTAGCAAGTAGTTTTGGAAGTGTTGTTCCCTTGTATGTAACGGCTGTTAAATTCTCACAACCATAGAATGCACCATGTCCAATAGACTTTAAAGATGCTGGCAATGTTACAGCAATAAGTGATTTGTTGCCAATACATGCATATTCGCCAATTGTTGATGTGTTATCAAGAACTTCATATGTTGTTTGAGTTAGAGATTGAGGATAATATACAAGCATCAATGTACCATCTGAAAGCTTTGTATATAAGATGTATTCATCATTCTTTTTATCTACTACAATACAAGAATTTGTATAATCCTTATCTGAGTTAATTTCAATGCTAACAGAAGTATTACAGAAGGCTGCTTGTCCAATGTTCTTTAGAGTCTCAGGAAGAGTAATACTCTTGATGGCTGTATTATATAGAGCTGCATCGCACAACTTCTCAAGAACTGGAATTGAAATAGTTGTTACCTTTTTACAATCTGCAAATGCTGCATATCCAATCTCTTTACAAGATTCAAGTGCCAAACTTGTTATAGATTCACATCCTGTGAATGCATAATCACCAATTATTGTTACTCTATCTAAGTTAATACCAACTTTAGATTCAGTTGTAACACGAGTTCTTGGGTCTGTTGTCTTTTTGATTGTTTCTTCAGACAATGAAGAACAATTATAGAAAGCACCCTTATTAATCTCGATAGATACATCTGCATCCTTTGGCAATACAACTGTTTCTAAATTACCACATTCATAGAATGCTAATGCGCCAATTGTTAATGTGCCCTCTTCCATCTCGCTATTAATTGTTATGCTTTGAAGTGCTGTTTCAGCAAATGCTGCATATCCAATCTTTTCAACGCTTGGCAAAACTAATGTAGAGATATTTATACATCCATGGAAAGCATAATCGCCAATTTCTTTTATGTTATCAAATGAAATCTTAGATACACTCAAGCTTGTGCAACCAGCAAATACAGCTGTGCCTATCTTTTCAACGCTTGATGGAACTACAACTTCACGTAGCATCTTATGGTAATAAGTTGTTGAATTTTCAGTTATATAAGCGAAGGTATATGTTCCTAAATCTTTTGTCCCATCTTCAAATTCAACCTTTATCAATCTTGGTGTTATAGCAAATGTATATTTACCCATTTCTTGAACAATACCAACATTTGCATAAGATAGATTTGTACATCCTGCAAATGCATAATCCTTAATTGTTGTTCTTAATTTAGATAAATCGATTGATTGTACATTTGTTCTTACAAATGCATATGAACCGATAAATAAATCTCTATCCTCTGTTGTTGACTTTTTAAATTCTACAGTACTTAATCTTGTACAACCTTTAAATGCATTATTACCAACATATGTTAGAGTCTTAGGAAGAACTACTTTTTGCAAAATAGTATTTCCAGCAAAAGCATTTGCTTCAATTCTTGTTATTGAAGTTGTAGATAAATCAACACTTTGAACATTAATATTAGAAAATACATATTCCCCAATTGATGTTATTGTATTATCAGATAAAATTGTTTGAGTATTTAGAATGTATCTCAATTCACCATTAACAACTAAATTTGTTTTTTCTGTTCCTGAGATGTTAAATGTAGCAAGTTTTGTACAACCTATAAATGCTGTTGTATCTATTGATGCATATTCAACAATTGTAGAATCTAATATTACTTCTTCTAGAGATGTACATCCCTTAAATGCATTAGCTCTAATTGATTTTGCGCTAGATAAATTAACACTAGTTAGGCTAGTACATCCTTCAAACGCACTCTCTTGAATCGTTGAAACATATTCTAAGTTAGTAATTGTAGTTAATGTTGTATTGTTCTTAAATGTACCAGAATAAATACAAACACATGATGTTGGCAATATAATAGTTTGTACATTTGGAGCATATGTAAATGCATTAGCGCCTATTGCTACAATATTACTAGACGAAGATAAGTCTATTGTTGTTTCATCGCTAAAGCATGCCAATAGGACGCCATCATCGTTTACATATACACTTGGAGCGACATTGATTGTATAAGATTTAATTTCTTCTCCATTTGCAAATACGGTAACAGTTGCTTGACCTTCAGATACAGCTTTTATGATGTTATTTTCAACGCTTGCAATTGAAGGATCAGATGTTGTCATCGTAATTGTAATAGGATTTTGAATATAGTTATAGTTATATGGAGAATAAGAATATGTGAATTTTAATGATTCTCCTGGAGCCAAGCCAATTCTGCTACTTGATGTATTAATCGTAAATGCTGGATCTAATCTGCCATTTATAGTATCAACCATTTCATAACCAGAAATGTTTGTCTTTTCATAAGTAGCACTTTCATATTCTGATGCTTGAACTTTAACGATTAATGTAGATTCATTATCCTTACTATCTTTTATTGTTACAATACAGATGCCTTCTTGAAGACCTGTAATCTTACCATTATCCATAGCTAAAATTGATGAATCTGAAACTGACCATGTATATTTTTCATTTACTGAATAATTTGCAACATATGTTGTGTTAGCTAAATCAACTTCCTTATTTACAAATACATCAATATCTGTTGAAGTGAATTCAATAGTTGTCGTTGTTTGCTTTTCTGTTTGAGGACGAGATGAAGATGATGTAGAAGATGATGAATTCTTAGAATTGATATCTACGCTCTCTCCGCTCCAGTTCTTAATTGAATAATAATAAATGTTAGTATTGAATGCATAATCTACAACATAGAAATATAAATATCCATTTGTAGCATTAGCAATAGTATCTGTTACGTCAACTTTAAGCGTTACGCTTTGACCAACGCCTGTAGCTTCTGTAGCTACTGGGTAAAAATCTTCTGGGGTTAAAGTGACATTTGTTACTGAAGAACCAGATCCTACACAAACACCTAAGGCTTGAATATAGTGATTGTCTGATAGCGTAATTGTAGCGTATTTCTTACCATCTTCTTCTGTTGCCACGATATTGTCTATCTCTGGGCTTTCTTCATCCACATAGAATTTTTGCGTATATGTATCTGTTATTTCGTTATCATCACTCTCAAAATCATATGTTCTATACACATTAAACACTAATTCATATTGCTCGTTATTATATAAATTTAGAGTATATGGCGAAATAGTTAAATAATCTCCTGCGCAAACTATTGCATCATAGTTATTGTTATACCTCATTTTTTGAGTATAAGTATAATTAGTTATAGATGTTATTTCTCCAGTTTGTGTATTTACAAGTTGTACTTCAATGTAATCGGCATTTCTAAGAAGACCTAATTGGAAATATCCTGTTGCGTACATTGCTGACGAATAAATAGATAATGCAGCAAATTCTTCTTGGGCAGCAGGTTTTTCTCCGTCATATTTATCACTAACAGAAAATACATATGCACCCATTGCAAAATAATATGAATCGGCATAATTTCCATATACAACTGAAGCTCTCAAATAAGCTTTATTATCTTCGCTTTCTTCATATATAGTTAGATCTAATACATCTTGAGAATCCCAATCTCCATAGAATCCAATAAATGGACAAGACATTGTGTTCCCTGAATCATCTAAAATGATATAGCCTTCTAGATATATACCATTTTCAAATTGATCTAGATATTCTATAGACTCTTCACTTATTGTTAAAGTTAAAGATACTTGAAGTGTTGAATTTGCATCAACATGAACTAAATATTTATTTCCAGATATTGTGATGTTTTGAACATCATCAATAGTGAAAGACAATTCTTTTTCGTACCCACTTAGATATCCATCTTGTAATAATTCTGTTAAAAGGGCTACTGTTAATTCATAATCTTTAGCATTTGAATCATAATTTTCAATTTTAAAAGATAGAGTGATTGTATCTTTAATATTATCGCCAAGTTCTATTTTAGTCTTCGTTTCATCTTCGCATGAGATATAAGTTAAAGATGTTATAGCCTTTTCAATATTTGCTAGACCAGCCCCTTGACTTCTTGGAGAAATTAATATGTCATTTAAATCTGTCAAAAGCGTCGTGTTTGACATAATAAGTTTTGTTGCAATCTCGGCAATTCTTATATTATCGTCGCTATCTACACCGAACAATAATGCATTAGCTTTAATATATTGTCTTACTACAGCAAATACACCAGCAACATTAGGAGATGCCATAGAAGTACCGGTCGCTAATACATATGATTGATTTAACGCAGCTGAATAGATATTCGTTCCATATCCTGTAACATCTACACCCAATTCTAATTCACCTGTAACACCTTTTGAAGATGATGATGCAATTGTTACTTTTACATAATCGCTATCAACATATATTACGCCTTCTTTTGAAGTAGCTGCAGCAATTAGAGCATCGCCACTTTCTTTTGAAACTAAGCACAATGGCATTACTGGGGTACCGTCTACTTTCACTCTTGACACTTTCGATTCGGAATTAACGAAAATTACACCAATTGCTCCGCCATCAAATATATCGTTTTCTCTTTCGGTATCGATATCAAAATCGACTACTACAATCTTTCCAGAAATATCTACTTCATCACCATCTGTTCCGCCACCTAAAGCAATCTTATCATCCTTAGATAGAACAACATATGGAAGCGAATCCGTAATCCCGTTTACACTCATATATTCTAAACACATTTCTGTAAAATCATAAACAGCTGAATAATCTGAAGCTATAAACTGACCATATTGGATTTTTGTTTCAGATGATGTGCCCTTATTTAGGACAAAATATCTAGTTTCTTCTGCATTTGCAATAGATACTGTTGATTCATAACAGCCTGGAGCATCGATATTTCCATTATCCACATATTCAGATTCTGCTAAATCTGTGCCAGATCTCGATTCGATTGCGCTTGTGCCTTGATTACCTGCAGCACAAACCACACTTATGCCTGCATTTTCAGCAGCTTCAACCGCTTTATACTGAATAGAATCTTCAATTGCAAATCCATTTGGTGCACCTACAGATAGATTTATTATGTCAACGCCCAATTTGATGGCATCTTCTATAGCTGCAGCAATTGTGTCTGTAGCCATTGCGCCATTTTCATCAGCTACTTTCATTAGAACTAGTTGCGCATTTGGGACAACACCAGTAAATGAAGAACATTTTCCGGCAACAATGCCTGCTACATGTGTACCATGAAATGTCCATGAACTATATACATCACTATCTGATTCGTAATAATCATATGCGAAAGGAATTTTTTCTGATTTATATACATTTTGAATAGTTTCTCCAGATAATTCATATGCATTCAAATCATATAGTACATCTTTAACATCGCTTAAACTCAATGCAAGATCTGTTGATGTAATAGAATCAAAAGCAACATGCGAAATATCAAAGCATGAATCAATAACAGCAACTACCATACCATCGCCTTGGTATGCTGTTGTGTTTTTAAATTCGCCAGTTGTTGTTGCATCTTCAGATACGAATTCATATGATGATTCAGACACTTCTTCTGTGTAATATGTATTAGATAAAGAAACGCTCTTTATATAAGATAATTGAGTTAATGAAGAAATATCTTTTAATTTAATTGAAATAGATTCGCCATTAAAGATATATGAATATGTATATCTTGTAGTGGCATCTACTCCTAATAGTTGCAAATCTGCGCTAAGTGAGTGAGAATCTTCATCGTTATATTCAACAACAACTACAGCCTCTTCATTTTCATTTACCGACAAATATTCTTCTGAATATAAAGATAGAATCTCATCGATGTCTAAACTTACGCTATCTGAAATGTTGATTAATTCAGTTGTTTCATCTGCGAAGCAATACGCTGTACCAAACAATGATACTATTGCTATTACTAATATTAAAATTACAGATATTTTTTTCATTAAGTACTAACTCCTATAAGTTGTACCTCTTAGCTAGTTTTGCGAATTGTGCTAAACTTCTTTCGATTGTGTCATATGCTACGCAATAAGCTAGACGTACATATCCTTTTACCCCAAATGAAGATGCTGGAACCATTAGAATGTTATATTCTTTAGCAACTTTAACGAATTCCATATCGTCATCAATTGGAGCCTTCATGAATAGATAGAAAGCGCCTTCTGGTTCTACGCATTCAAACCCAAGGGCTTTTAATCCTTCATATAATTTAATTCTGTTTTTGTTATATGCTTCAATGTTTGTCTTTTCATTCAAACATGATTTAATCAATTTTTGTTGTAGAGATGGAGCGTTTACAAATCCTAAGATTCTTGTAGCAACGCCCATAGCTGAGATTAGATCTTCAAAGCTATCTGCTTCGTTTGGAACTACTAAATATCCAATTCTTTCACCTGGTAGAGATAGCGATTTAGAGTATGAATATCCAACGATTGTGTTCTTATAATACTTAGTTAAATATGGAACTTCTATATCCTTAAATGTTAATTCTCTATATGGTTCATCAGAAATTAAATAGATACATGTATTCAATTCTTTTTGTTTCTTCTCTAAAATAGCAGCTAACTTTTCAATCCATTCTTTCTTATAGATAACACCTGTTGGGTTATTTGGATTGTTTATGATGATAGCCTTTGTCTTTTTAGAAATCTTGTTTTCAAAGTCCACATAATTAGGTTCAAATGTTGGTGGGTTTGGATTTACTGCTACCAATACACCATCGAAGTTTGAAACATAATTCTTATATTCTCCAAAGTATGGAGCAATTACCATTACTTCATCGCCAGGATCCAAAATAGATTTCAAAGCAACATTTAATCCGCCGGCTGCGCCTACTGTCATGATGATGTTCTTTTGAGTAAATGCTGTGTTAAATCTTGTATTTAAAGATTGAGCAATTGCTTCTCTTACATCTTCATATCCTGCGTTAGACATATATCCGTGAAGAATAACTGAATCTTCTTCATCAACGATTTTCTTGATGTTTTCGTTTACTGCTTTTGGAGCAGGAACGTTTGGATTGCCTAAAGAAAAGTCAAACACATTTTCTGCACCATATTTCTTGGCCATTTGTTTGCCTTCTTCGAACATTGCTCTAATTACTGATGAGCCTTTTACAAGCCCTACCATCTTTTGTGAAATCATATCTACCTCGCTTCGTTATTGTATCCTTTAAAACTAAAGAATACTTAAATTTATATTTTGTGTAATTTCAATTATATATTCATATGGCTTCGCGCGCAATAAATACGCTCACGCATAAAATATAAATATTATCTTCTTAATCCTTTTGGATAATGGTTTTTGGCAATAGATCCGTCGCCTTTAAATAAACCAAGTGGATGGCCATCAACACATACAACTCCCCAACCAACACAAGTTGTAGGTATTGTCTCGCCTTGCATATATTTTTCGCAAAGTGGAGATGTAGCCTCTAAATTAATAACGTTTTTAAAATCTTCTCTCTTTAAAGCTAATGCTAAAGAATGAGATGGTTCAAATCTATTTTTCTTCAATTCTCCTAAATGAAGACCTGCTCTAACAACTTTAATACCATCTAGTTTTGTTATTGGAGATAGATATAAATTATCCCCAAATACTAAATTATATGAAAGCTTTATATTTAAATATTGCTTTACGAACTTTTCAAAATCTGGATCTTGCTTAGGAAGTTTCTTTATATCGTTTGTATTATCATTTGGGGTATCTTCCCCACGCTTTAGAATTGCAAAGAAGTGACCTTCGCCCTTCACCTTATGCGGATATACTCTTTGGCATAATCCATCTTTATCTAATCCTTTTTCGAATTCGAACTTACTTTTAACTAGATGGAATTCTGGGTGCTTTTCTAAAAAGTCTTGAACAACACTTTCGTTTTCTTGCTTTGAGAATGTACAAGTAGAAAATACCATTTGGCCGTTTTCTTTTAAGCATTTAACAGCGTAAGATAAAATGTCTTTTTGTCTATCTGCACACATTAAAACATTATCCATGCTCCACTCAGATATTGCTTCTTCATTCTTTCTAAACATTCCTTCGCCTGAACATGGAGCATCAATTAGGATTTTATCGAAAAAGCCTTTAAAGTGTTTTGCTACATCTTTTGGTTCTTCATTTATAACAAGAGCATTTCTAATCCCCATTCTTTCAATGTTTTGAGACAATATCTTTGCTCTTGATGGGATTATTTCATTTGATACTAAAATACCAGTACCATTTAACTTCATAGCTATTTGTGTGCTCTTACCACCTGGAGCTGCACATAAATCTAAAACTCTATCCCCTTCTTTAACGTCCAATTCTTCAACTGCACTCATAGCAGATGGTTCTTGAATATAATAAAGGCCCATTTCGTGGTATGGATGTTTACCTGGTTGATCTTTATCTTCATAATAAAAACCTGTTTCACACCAATCAACAGGTGTTAGATCAAAAGGAAGTGAATCTATTGAATTAATCTTTAAAGTATTGATTCTTAATCCTTTATATGAAGGGTTTTTGTATGAATCAATAAAGGCATCGTAATCTTTGCCTAATATATTTTTCATCTCATCTTTATATTCTTTAGGTAAGTTAATCATTTTATCTCCCTAGTGGATATAATATTGGATAATCTGAATATCCATAAATCGTTTGCTCTAAATCATGAATAAATGCAGATGCTAAATGTATATCTCCATAACTATTTAAGTGGTAATTCCCATCAAAGAAATATTCCCAAGTTAGATATGCATCCTTAAGATGGTTTACTGGCTTTAGAGTTGTTGCCTCTTCCCAAGCTTTTTCAAATTCATCTAACTTTTCATCTGTATTTACTTGTGCTCTAGCTAAATCATCGATAAGCCCATATCTAAAATAAACACTAGCTCCCTTCTTTCTTAATCCTTTTGCCCATGAAGCAACATAAGTAGCAAAATCATCTTTTATGATGCTCTTATCTATAGCTGCTACATCTTCTGGGTCATATCTCTCTTCCATAATATTTTCTAATCTTTGATAAATCATAACGCCATTTTCATTAAATGCTTTTATTCTAAACCAAGGATATAATTCATCATCTACATCAGATATATCATGAGATAAAGTGTTTTTATAGAATTTAGGAAGCGCACTTATATATTGGAATTTATTCTCTAAAGATAGATTATTAAACATCGTTAGGTTCTTATATGAAGCAGTAACAGCAACCTCGCCATCAAAGCCAATATACATAGCAGCATCATATATTTCATACATATATACTACTATGTCGCCTTCTTTAACATAATCTTCCATCCAATCCAAAATGCAAGTATTTCCTATTGCTGCATAGTTTCCAAATAGGACTACTTTTTTATTGAAATACTTTTCTATCTTTTGTACGCCTATTTCATCAAAGCCAAATGAAGTTGATGATGTACCAACGATAATAATCTTAGATTCATCTTTCATATCTCTTAGATAGTTATATTGCCTTTCTAGTACTCTTGCATACGAATATGAATAAACATCCTCAATAGAATATGAGAAGATTAGCACACTAAATAGTGGGATCAAAAGTAGTTGAATAATCAACAAGATATAGATTATGGTCTTCTTTGCTGTATTAGAAATCATAATAAATAAACCCTACTTGGTGACCTCCTACTGTAGATATTGCTATATAAGTCGCTATTATTAATAAAACAAGTATTGCCGAGATAATTGTTGCCTCTAAACGATACTTTTTAGCGACCTGTGTTTCAAAATTTATCATATTAAGCTTGTTTGTTCTATATTGAACCATCCACCAAACCATACATCCTACAACTACATGTAGTACGAAAAACACAGATAATTTATATGTTGTTCCATATACATAAGAGAAGTATCTTAGTTCATAGAATCCACTTCCACTAAACATAGAAGATAGATATGTACCAAATGCCTCTAGCGATTCACTTCTAAATAGAATATATCCAAAGCATACAATAATGAATGTTCTTGCTATTCTAAAGATATCCTTTACACTATCTTTCATCTTTATCTTGTCATTAACCTTCTTGCATAATGGCTCAAGTAATATAGATGTAGATATAATTACACCATAATATAGACCATGAAGTAAATATGTCCAGTTTGCTCCATGCCATATACCAATTAATGCCCACGTAATTAGAAGAGATATTAGAGTTGCAATATTCTTACCTAACTTTCTATTCTTTAGTGTTAATAACTTCTTAGATGTCTTTGTTCTTAATATTGGGTAATATACATAGTCTCTAAAGAATGCACCAAGTGTAATATGCCATCTTCTCCAATATTCAGCTATGCTCTTAGATAGATATGGTGAATTGAAGTTCTCATCCAATTCTATTCCTAATACTTTAGATGTACCTATAGCTATATCCATAAAGCCAGAGAAGTCTGCATATAACTGCACTGCATAACCTATTGCTCCAAATACTCCTACAAAACCATATGCCATATTAGGATTAGCAAAGACCGTATTTACAAATAGACCTACAAAATCTGCTATAACTATCTTCTTGAAGAAACCTAATATTATTCTTTGTGTTCCTTTAAAGAAATTCTCATATGAAAAACTATGTCCTTCATATAACTGAGGAGCTAATCTATCATATCTACCTATTGGGCCTTGTAATATTTGTGGGAAGAAAGATACAAATAATGCATATTTGAATATATTTCTTTGTGGTTCTATCATCTCACGCTTAACATCTACTACATATGCAATAGATTGGAATGTATAGAAAGATAGACCTATTGGTAATAATATATCTAATCCATTGAATGCTACATCTAGTGAGAATTTATTTAATATATCTACGGCAGTAGCTATTGTGAAGTTTAGATACTTAACTACAAATAAGATAC
>JAEEGH010021334.1_pt1 | contig 13386 bp, 1 predicted proteins | sample 9134181 | NCBI WGS metagenome assembly JAEEGH01 (sample SAMN16246544, study PRJNA631951) | gut metagenome | biome: gut microbiome; feature: rumen; material: DP-attached | host: Bos | place: Iran: Karaj | collected 2018-10
TTATTAAATTTTATAATTTATTTTAAATTTATTAATAAATTCTTAATAATTTTTATCATTTATTTTCTATCAAAAAAATAACAAAAAATAATCATTTATAATTAAAATCATGAAAGCAAGAAATTTATTCATCTTTTTGATAATATTTTCTCTCTTATATACATCAGTTTTTTCCGTTGAGGATTCTTGTCCTTCAGGAATGCGTAAAATGTACGTCGATGACACCAATATGGTTTCATATGGTTCAGCCCGTAAATGGTTAGGAGCAGTATGTTTTTTCAACTTCCCAGGGTCACTCTTCTTCCAAAGAAAAGTCTTAATAGAGCCCAGATTTGAAGTCCATCTCAAAGCTGCAGTCGATGCGATAGAGCAAATAGAAAATGCCTCAGAACAAAATGTATATGCTTTTACCATTGTTATCACCGGAAATAAAAATACAATTAGTGGCATGAAATCAAGAACCGTTACAGGAGGAGCCTCAGCAAGTCAGACTTATAGTGAACTAGGATATAATAATTTCGTCAATGCTGTAGTTATTGAATTTGATTTCGTTAAAGATTATGAAGACCCAGATAGTAGCAGTTTTTCAATCAGATATTGTCGTTCTTCTTGTATGAGTTCGGATTATAGAGCAACAGTCTCTCAGAAACTAACAAGTCAAAGATATGTTGCTGGACAAAAAAATGAATGGGATTTTAGACTTGTATATGCTAATAAAAAGTTAGCTTTATATTCAGGCCCTAACGCAATATTATATACAATGAATTATGATCTTGAGAGTTATTTAGGAACTAATATTGCCTATGTCGGATTTACTGGTTATATGGAAAGCACTAGGGGAGAAATAAACCTCCAAGGAACCTTTGTCTGTGAAGATAATTATGTGATATCCAAAATGGGAGGTTCTTTCTATGAAAATTATGATGATTTCTATTCTTATTCGACTTATGAGCCAGGTGCTACTATCCAATATGCTTTTGAATTTATAAATACCGAAGGAAATGAAGTACCTCATACATATGGCTATGACATTTGGGATTATAATTTCTATGTAACTCAAGATTGCGATTCAAAAGGAGCTTATACTATCAGTAAATTTAATAACTACACTTTATATATAACCACCACTGCTTGCGACACAATAGGAAAACACACTATTAGAGTAAACGAAGCGAAAAAAGGAGCAGGTATTGAAATGTTTTATTATGTAAAGTCAGGTGATATGAGCTTAATTACTCTGGTTGGTCATGACGGTATTATTGGAACTGTCCCAACAAAATCTGATACGGACACTTATTATTTAAATTATGGGGACGGTACTTCAGGTGATTTTATTTTCCAAAATGATTTAATAATTGTTTTAGATTTTTCAATAACTGACGAATTTGGAAACAAAGTGACCCCAACAAGTATTGATTCCTTATTTACTTTGAAGAAAGTTAATACTGATGGATCCACAACCGTTGCGAGTGCAGATTCTATAAGTTATACTTTCGTAGAAAATGGCGATTATTACCAAATGACTGTTACTGTTATGGAAATAGGAACTTATCAAATAGAACAAAGTGATTATATGGAAAAGCCTATTAAATTCACTGTAATTCCAGGTGAAGCAAGTTCCACTAATTCTTACTGTGTTCTCGAAGGATATACTTCGGCTCCTACTGTTAATCTTGATACCAATCTTAATTATATTTGCTATATAAAAGATAGCAGTGGTAATGATATTCCAATAAATACTTTTATACAGAATTCAAAATATGAATTTACTTGTTCAGTGGATAAAACATGGCCTTCTACAAATAGTTATTCACCGGCTATAACAAATGGAGATTCTTCTTATAAATGTAGTTATAAAACTTCAGAAATTGGTAATTTTGCTTTTAACGGTTATTTAAGACTCAAATCGACAAAAGAAAAAACTAAATTAACCACTAAATTAAATCAATTTTATGTTCGAGGAAAGCCAGCAGATTACACAATTAAGAAAATATACAATCCCAGTACAAATTCCTGGATAGATATCGATACAGCAACAAATACTATAATAACTTACGTCGCTGATTCTAAAGGATTTATTACCGCGATAGATTTCGCTGAATCCACAGGAAATGTTCTTATTTCTTCTTATGAAAGTTACCCAAGCGAATTTTCACTTAGTAACCTAAATGTTAAATTCTATAGTCCCCATGATGAAAATTATTCTTTCGCGGGAGTCAAAACGAAGTTCATAACTTTAGATGGAAAGCCTTATATAGGAATATATACTAGCTCAGAAACTACCACAAATGATTTAATTAAAAAGTCATCTTTCTATTATAATCTTAAATTCACTTATTTCAATGTTCAAAAATCAGCCGCAATTCAGTATGTATTAAATATTGGAACATATGTAACATGTTTCCATGATTTAAATGAAGCAAATACTATAGTTAATATACCTGATCCAGTTTCTCTTATAACAGGAGAAGCTGAGAAAAAATTAGGAACAATTATACTAAATACCAATGATAATAATTTATATAATTATAACATAGGTATAGATAATATCAAAATTAATTTGATCCCTTCAAATAGTAATATTAACTTCAAAAAAGTCGCATTATCAATAGATGGAACTTATGATGTATACGCAAGTTCTTCTCAGGATTATGACGGTGTGATTCAAATTGAAATTAATGGTAAATTTGTTAAAAATATAACATTTACTTCAGAGCCATCTCAAGCATGTTATTTAGATTGGATCAACCCTAATGATTTTTCATATAAAAACACACAAGGAAAAGAAATTTATTATGAATACGATGGTGAATTCGACAATGGTAATCTTTTGATTTATTTCAAATTAAGAGACAAAAATAATCAAACAATAGTAAACGAAAATTATTTCACCAAATTCCCTGATATTTCCTCTGAAGAATATGGAACAGATAAAAATTACTTTAGTATCTCATTTGATTCAAGTAATAATTATTACATATTCAGAGATAATGTCCCATATGCAAACACCCAACACGGATGGGTATTTAAAATGAGGGAAACCACTTGCAATTATAAATATTATCTTCGTTATGATGGCAAAAAGGGAGGAAGTCCTTTATCCGAAGCGAATTCTTATTTTACTATTTTAAGTACCCAAATAAATATTAATAACGAAGGTTATGTTGATGTTATATATAAAGACCAAAATGGTCAACTTCTTGGATTACAAGAAGAAAAATTACAAGAAGCGAAATCAAAGACTGTTGTGACAGGGATTACTGGCGAAGGAGTTCAAGTAAATTTAGCATATGATTCAACCACTTCGAATTATGCTTTAAGATACAAAGCACAGTTCACCACTTCGGGAGTTTATACAATAACTGTTAAATATGATAATAGCTATGATTTAAAATTTGAAACAACAAATAAATTAACTGTTATAGATAATATATACAATTTAGCAAGTAGTAAATTTACAATGATTTTAGATAATATTGTGGAAATGTCCATTGATACAAGAGTAACTATCAATAAAATAATATATGAGCCTTTCTTCCAATTAGATTTTTATTCTAAGGATAATGTAAAAACTAATTATGATAAGAATATACCTTTCAAATTAGTAATGTCTGGTACCGATATGCCGCAAACTTATACTTTCAATGTCGATAAAACAAATAATGATTATGTAAAATTCGAACTGACTAAAACTGATTATACAAATTTCCATAGTTTAAGAAATGGGGATTATATCCTAACACTCTCAGATGATAAATCTTCTTTGGTTTATCCAATATATTTAATAGGAGATAACGATACTGATTATTCAAATAATCAATATTATGACATAAGCAAAACAGATGTAAAGCCTGCGACAATCGAAGGAATTGCTGGTAAAACTTATACTATAAATATAGAATTCAGAGCTGAAGATGGTTTACGATGGAATCGTGTCGTGGATTTAACTAAATTCAAAATTGATTATACTCAAATCTTGAACGACGGTGAAATAACCTTAAAAACAACAGCAGGTCCTAAAAAAGGACAAGTTGTAATTTTCGTGACACAAACCAAAACAACGGTAAATGGCCCAAATACCTTAACATTTACTTATGAAGAAAAAGAAATACCAACAAAAGTGGCTTTAACAATTAAATGTGCGTCTTTGGATCATTTAAAATTACACGAGGGTCCTACCTTTGGAAATGTAATATCTCCACCAAAGATTTATTTTGAACCTTTAGATATCTATGAAAATTTATACACCGATTTATTCGATCCGTCTGTAACACAAGAATATTTAAATACTTTAACAGTGGGAACTTCTAAAGATAAATTCACTTTAGGATCAAATAATACATTAAGTGACGGTAAATATTTAGTCGTGCAATATTTATCAACTATTTCTACAGATATTGTTGTAACCTCTGACTATTTTGAAAATTCTTACCAATATAGAATTTATAGTGGGCCTATTAGTAAAGAAACATCATTTGCAGAAATTAAATCAACAAGTGATGAAGTCGGAAAAGAATTTGTGTTATTAATAACACCTAAAGATTTATACAATAATAACATTGATGGCTTAAACGAAACCCATTTGAAACAATTTTTAACGATATATGAAACAATTGAAAAAGATTATAAAATGACCGTGACAAATTGTTATTTAATAGAAAGATCTTCCCAAGATGATCTTAGAATATTATTAGCTGAAGAGCAAGAAGATCAAGAAAAAAATTATACAAATATAGAATGCTCTGTCAATATAACAAAAGCGGGTATCTTACACTTTGTTGTCGATTACGTAAATGAAACTATAGAATGTAAAGATGGTTGCGAATTTATAGTTATGGCCACTGAAGTCCAATTTTCCAATACTAAAACATATTATACAAATAAAGGCTATTACTTAACTGTTACAGGTCCTAATGTTGTCGAAGTTGGAACTACTCCTGTGTTTGAATTAACTTTCTTTGATAAATATTTGAATCAATTGGAAGCATTTTTCGTAAAATCAATAAATGTCGATGCATTTTTGAATACTGATGTTAAATTATGTGTAACTTCAGGGGGTAAAACTAAATCAGTGACTATATGCCCTTCTTCGGGTGGTGATGATAACGAAAATAAATTTAAATATTTAACAAATGGAGATTATAAATTATATATTCAAGATACGGATAATCCTGATAATATCATAGAATATCCTATCACTATAACCGGTGGTTCTTCTGAAGGTTCTTCAGAAAGTGTTGATTTTAGTAAAACTTATTTAAATCCGGAATCTTTGAGTTTAGTTGCTGGAGAGGAAGGTTATGTTAATATGGAGCTTAGAACCGCTGATAGAAAAAGGAAAAACTATTGGTATCCGGATGCAAACGAAAAAATAAAAATAGCTTTTGATAATGATGAAGATACTTGTACTTCTAATGTTGAAAATGGCGGCTTGCCTGGACAATACGTTATTGGAATAACTTGCACAAAAGCAACTGAATCAAATAAGTTTTCTATAACTATTGAATCTACTACTTTAAGTAATAAAATTCCTTTCACAGTTGGTTGTAATGTGGCTTATTATTTAGAAGTGGAGAATTTGGATCAATTTACTATTTCCTCTGATAAATATACTTGGAAGACAAATCCTACAAATGATGATGACATAAGTTTCTCTTTTAAATTTAAGGATAAATACCAAAATTATATAACATATACTTTATTTGGTACAGATCAATATTCTATAGCATCAGAAACATACGGTTCCGGTGCTTATTATTTCTTAGAATATAAAGATTATACTAATACATATATATTCACCGATAAAATATCAGAAGCAGTTTCTAAACATACTTGGAATATTATCGTAGTTGAAAGCAATAGGAAATATTCATTTATTTATACTAAAGAACCAGGTGCTCCTGATTTATCAAAGTCATATTGGACCATTGATAAGACTTCATATATTATAAAAGATACTTCTACTGTGACGGTTTATTTGTTAGATAAACTTGGAGTTAATTTGGGAACTTTAGAAGGAAATTTAGATTCTAAAAAAGATAAAGTAAAAGTAATTACTAATAAAGACCAAGATTATAATTATAATTATAATTCTATAGGCTCAGATAATATTATATATACTTATACTTATGAGGCAATAGGAGATTATAAAGTAATGGTGACTTATGATGGAGAAATTATTGGAAAAAGAAAAGATATAAATGTCGCTTATCAAGAAGTCGAATTAAAAAATGGTAAATTATATTATAATGTTGATGGTAAAATTGATAATTTAATGTTAATAACCACCCAGACAAATATTAATAGCAAAAATGAATATCCTTTCTTTAAATTTTACTTATATACCGCAGATAATAAGTTAATAACTCTATATGATCATTCCTTAGAAGCAACATGTGCCATGACTTTCGGTGATTCGAAATGGGAAATGGTTGTGGATAAGAAAGATAGTTATTTACATATATCTTACAAACCAGGATTCGAAGAAAATTTCTCAAAATTGCCTTTAGGATTGTATTATATTGAAATCACATTTGATAATGAAGTTTTGAAATATCCTTTATATTTATTAGGTGACGAAGACGTTTCTCCCTCGAGTGATTATGATTTAGAAAGAATTAAAATAAGTCCGACGGAAATTGAAGCTTTTGCGGGAGAAGAAAAGGAAGTTGATATTGAATTTAGAGCCTCGGATGGACTAAGATACAATTATCCTATAAACCCTTCTTCTTTTGGTATTAGTAATTCATATGAATTAAGTAGTGAGTACTTAATAATAGAGAAATTATCAGGGGAAAAAGGTGGACAAATGAAATTAAAAATAAAACAAACAATATCAACTACAGGAAAGAATAATAATATATTAACATTATCTTATCAAGCTAAAACAATATCTCAAACAATTTCATTAAAAATCAAATCAGCAGAATTAAAAACGATTAGATATGTTACAGGGGCTGAAGATGGAACAGTTATTAATCCGCCAACTCTTCAATTTTTGCCTTATGATGAATATGGAAACATTTGTACACAAGTATTTGATTCGACTGAATACCCCAAAGAAAAATTAGAAGCTCTAATACAAGGAATTTCAATAAATGGATATACTGTAACTTCAAATGTTTATATCAACAATAATTATTTATATGCTCAATATGGATGTACTAAAGTCACCACTATGCAAATAACCTCAAGTTACTTTTCGGAAACTCTGACTTATAAATTAACCAGCGGGCCTATTGATTCAAGTACTAGTTATGCTCAAGTAGTTAAAAATGAAGGAGTTGTAGCTGGCGATATAACTACTATTAATATATATCCTAAAGATAAATATAGTAATGATGTTACTTCATTTTCTGAAACTGATATAACTTTATTCGATGTGCAATATAGTTTAAATGAAGATGCGGCTGTTACTATTTCGAATAATTGCAAGAAAAAAGAAGAAAGTGTTCCTTATATAAATTGTGAAGTGAATATTACTAAATCAGGAAATATTATATTCGGGGCTGATTATAATGATAAAATTATCAAATGTATCAATTGTGAATTTAATATTGTTCCTGATTCTTTATATTTCCCTAATACCAAAGTCGTGAATCAAAATACAAATAAAGAAATGTCTTTAACTACCACTAATACTTTAACTGTTACTGCGACTCCAAAATTCATACTTAGTTTCTATGATCGTTTCATGAATTCAATTATTAATGAAGAAGAAGTTAAAAACTTACAAATCAATACTAATTTAGAAGTCACCGATGTTAAATTATGTGTCGAAAATAGCAAATTAAATAAAATATCTTCATTATGTAAATCAACTGCAGAGGATGAAAACGAAGAAAAATGGAAATATATATCCAATGGTAATTCTTACCAATATATCGTATTTACTTCAACCGAAGGTTTGACTTATCCTGTGGCAATAACAGGAGGATATTCAGATGGTGATTCTGGTCCAGTTGATGTTACTAAGACTTATATAGATCCTAATTCGTTAACTTTAACTGCCGGAGTGGAAGGAGAAATATTTTTGGAATTGAGAACTACTGATAATAATCGTAAAAATTACTGGTATAGTAATGTAATGACGCATTTAGGTGTTTTATTCCCTGATGATGCCGAAGATTGTTCTTATATTATCGCGAAAGGAAATAAACCGGGTCAATATACATTTAAATTTATATGTACTCAACAAAGAGATACTTTCGAAAATACTATAATAGTAGAAAATACAAATGTGCCTCAGATAGTTTATTTAAAGGTAGTACCTAATGAACCAACTTCGTCTAAACTATACACAACAGATGGAGTAGAAATTACTAAAAAAAATTTAGGAAGTGTTTCTGTCGAAGATAAATTCCAGATGGTGAATAAATTATACGATAAATATAATAATTTAATAACCAATATTGACTTCGATTTATCCATATTAAAAATAAGAATAGCACCTTCAACTTCTGTCAAAAATTATGAATACAGTGCTGAAACAGTAGCTCAAAAAACAGGCGATATAACTATAACTCTTAAATCAACATATGCAGGAGAACATATTGTCGTGGGTGCTTTCTTCCCTTTGACTAATTATACAATAACATTCACTCATGGAGAACCAAGTGCTGATAATAGTATTTTAGAAGTAAGTCAAAAAGAGGCTTTTGTCGGAGAAACTATTAAAATATATATAACTCCTTATGATAAGTATTCGAATTTAATTGACGCCAATGAATATAAAGATATATCTCCTTATCAAGTTAAATATACTAATGAAGGAAACACAACAAAGATTATTATGCAAAAGCATTCTATAGAAGCCGTCAATAGCATAAATGTGCTTTCATATCCTGGTGAATTCTATGTTAGAGGTTATACAAATTTCTTCGGGTATATAGATACAAATCAAATCAAATGTGTTTCTTGTAGGGTTAATATCAAAAGTAGAGCAGTTGATTTTGAAAGTAGTTTAGTCATGAGATATGAATCTTCTAAAAGTGATTACGAAGTTTTGAAAAATGGAACCGTTGAAAAAAATATACAAGAAGAGCCTGTATATAGATTATATCCAAGAGATCAATATTTAAATTCTATTGATTATATTCCAGAAGATAAAATCAAAACTTATAGGGCTTATTTGCAGAGCCAATCTGAATCAGTTACTTATCATCTTAAATTAAATAATGAAGAATATACTAACCAACCATATGCTGAATTTGTTATAGATGATGAGCACAATCCTAGCGCTTATTCTACTTTAGTTAGAGGATATTTCTATCTAATTTTCACTGATGATACAAAATATTTAATATATAATATATCACTTGTCGGTGATAAAAACGGTGGCTCAAATGAGCCAGCGGATTATCAAATGACTCATATTAACGACCAAAATCTCAAATTCATTGCTGGTGAAAGTGGTTATTTAATGCTAGAAATAAGAACAGCGAAAAATATCAGAAAAAATGATGCTTTGAATGTTGATATTCAAGTCAAATCATGCGATAAGACTGATACATCTTTCAAGTCAACAATGAGTAAATCTGGTTTATTAGGAGTTTTCAAAGTAACCATTACAACACAAAAAGCAAATACTTATCCAAAATTGGTAAAATGCCCTCTTGAAATTTATATAGACAATATTCTAGTTGAAAGTTTACATCCCGAAATGGAAGTATCACCGAATATAGTCGTTGAAACAAAGATATTGGAAGAATATTTCAAATCAGGTTCTAATACAGAATTAAAAGATGGAAATGCTGATACTAATTATGTATTTGAAGTGGCTTCGTTTGATCAGTATAATAATTTAGCAGAAACAGTACAAGATACCATAGGATTAAAAGTAACTTATAAAGGAGGCTCAGAAACGAAAACTACTTCCGAAAACGAAGTAAATTCTGGTTATAGAAAATATACAGTCACTGCGACAAAGGCTGGTACCTATGTTGTAAGTACTTCTAAATCAGGCTCGCAAGGAATTTATTTAAGAAATGAAGCTAGTTTCTTAATATACCCTGGTGCTATTGATTTAACTAAAACTGTGATTAAAGAAAAAACTACTCCTATTCAAGCGGGAGACAGACCTGCGATAAGCATAGTGGCTTATGATAAATATTCGAATGTTTTGGATTATACTAAATATATAAATAAATTCAATGCTACTTTCATAGATGCAAACAATAAAGATTTAGTCTCTTCTCCAAGTTATGATTCAGGTGCAAAAAAAGTTTTTTATACTTCAGACCTTCAAGTTACTATAGTTGGAAATACTAAAGTTGAAGTTATTTATGACGGTAAAGAAAAAATTGATACTTCTAAAATAATAATTGAAGTTTTACCGGGTGAACCTTATGCTCCATATTCGATTTTAGCAAGGGAAACAAGTAGTGGAGCATATGAAAGATATTATGAAGGAGATATGTTTTCGGCTAGTGCAGAAGAAAGTCTTAAGCTAGTTGTAACTTTATATGATATATATAAAAATTTCGTTAACAATTTACCAGCAACTGCACAGGTAAAAAGTGCAAAAATTTCTGGTAATTATATGAGTGTAATATCATTTAGTGTTACTAAAAATACAGATAGTTTTAGTTTAGATTTCGAAGGAAATTTCATATATGTCTTAATCTATAGACATTTAGTAAGAGGAGTTTATTATTTAGATTTAACAGTATCATCAGCGCTTGGTTCTCATGATTTCCGTTATTATATAAATATCGTTTCTGGTGATGAATATCATGGAAATGGGGATTATGTCCTTTCCAAATGTGTATTAACTCCAAATAATGTTTCTTTCACTGCAGGTAATTACCAAAAATTCACGATGGAATTAAGAACACAAGAAGGATTATTATATAATGATGATATAGATGTAGAAAAAGATATAAGTATTGGAAATGTTGATGATAATACCTTTACTTATACTATTGCCAAAAATGGAAGTGATTATGGTGTGTATATAATAACTGTATATTCAGAAAAAAAAGGAGAATATGAATTAAACGTGGCTTTGACTGATCCTAAGTCTTATTCTGGAGAAAAGAAAAATATAAACCCAGCTAATTATAAAGTAACCCCTGATCCAATCCCAGATAAAAATAAAACAGTTATAACTAATCGACCTGGTTCTACTGTTGATGTCGGTTCTACAATAGGCATAACCTTTGAGCTATATGATAAATTTAGCAATAAAATAGAAAAAAGTGATAATATAATACAAATAAGTTATTTCACTTTGTTGAATAATGGCGAACCTTATTCTTATACTTCGTTAAATTTTGACCAAAGAGGAGAATTGCATTTGATGCCGAAATATCCACCAAAGACAATGAGTATAAATCTCCTTTATAACAATGGAGAAAAAATTGTTTATATTTTCCCAGAAGATATTGAATTTACTATTAAATCTAGTTTTGATTTAAGAAAAACACAAATTATTTCTTCGAATAAAGATAAAATATATGCAGGGCAAGTTCTCGATATGTGGTTATATACATTAGATGTTAATAATAAATGCTACGATAATGGTGATATGTCCACAGACTTTGAAATCGAAATAACAGGGCCTTTAGATACTTCGAAGCAATATACTAGAAAAATCCCGGTTACAAAGACAAAAATAACTGAAGAAGGAAGTTCAGATTGTAATAATGAGTATCAAATAAACAATGATGAAAAATATGACCCCGTTTATAAATATGCAGGAAAATATTTAATTAAAGTAAAATATCAACGAACGACTTTATTAGCTCAATATAATCAGGTATGTTATCCTCTGAGTTATGATATAAAAGGATTCAATCTTAAATATAATTTCAATCCTGATAGTATTTCAATCCTTGATACGCCTGCTTTTACTATAACAGGAACAGATAAATACGGTAATACAGTGAGCGATGTTTTATATGATGATATCAAAGTATCTTTTACTTTAAATAATAAAGACACCGAATTTGAAACAATTTCAAAAACAGAAACAAACAAAGGAACTTTGAATTACCAAGTATCAATACATATTGTCGGTTCTCATCAACTCCATATTTTCTACAAAGGAGAAGAAGTTCAAAAAGTTAATGGATTCAAAGAAGATTTGCCCAAATTTACAATATTAACAGGACCATGTTACGCAGAAAATAATACCAATTTTGATTTATCCCCTCTAGATAATGCCGAAGTTTCTTTAACTACTTACTTCTCATTCCAATGTTATGATAAATTCAATAATAAGATTACAAAAGGCGGAGAAAAATTCACTGTTAATGCTGAATTTATAAGCAATTTAAATCAAGGAGAAAGTATACCTTTAGCTGGTGCCAAAGTCGTTGATAATGGTGATGGTACTTATAAAGTTGAATTCTTCCCATCAATGAAAGGAACGTATTTATTCAATTTATTATTAGGAAAAGATAAATATGGAGAAGAAGTCAGATTTGAATTAACAGAGTTTACTTGCTCAGGAGAAAATAATATTCTTTGTCCTAATAAAAAAGTATGTGTTGATGATATAATGAAATGCTTAGATAATGGTTGCAATAAAACAATGCCTTTCCGTTGTAAAGTAGATAAAGTAGAAACTTGCGTTAAATCCCAGACAGATTGTGATTGTCCAGATGGATTCTATAAATGCCCAATTATGAAATACTGTGTTCGTGAAAACAGAAAAGATATGTGTCCTTATTTTTTCGATAATGAAGGATATTGTCTGCATAATAATATGGTTTCTAATTATGATGGTATTTGCAGAAAGAAAGTAATAGGTCCTAATCAAAGAGTATGTCCAATTGGTAAAGTTTTATGTGCTGATTTATCTTGCAGAGACAATTATTATGAATGTGTGGATGATGAAGTTGATATTTTGCCTTTATTGCAACAAAGATGTATTGGACAACAAATAGTTGACAATGCAGTGGATTGTCCTTCTTCTATTACTTGTAGTTCAGAGGATCAAGTTGTTTGTCCAAATGGTGAATGTGTGGATAATGAAATTTATTGCCCTGCTGTGACTAAATGTAATGAAATTTATCCTTATTTATGTCATAATAATGTTTGTGCTAAAAATTATGGAGTTTGTGCAGAAAGTATTTCTTGTGGAGAAAATAGTTTACTTTGCTCTGATAATATTTGTAGGGAAAATTGTTAAGAGCCTCTTTTATTAAAAATTGAGTTTAATAATATATTAAGTATTAAATATTAAATATTATTATTATTTCTAATAATATTATTATTTCTATTGTTGTAAAATATTATTAAAAATCAGTTTATAATTTATATAAAAAGATAAAAAATATAAATTTGGATTAGGTTCTCTCCTTTATGATTATTTATTAATCTTTTCTTACTTATGATAAGTTTATATAATAAAATTATTTAATTGGCTTGTGTTCTTCATTA
>JAEEGH010021342.1_pt1 | contig 13383 bp, 13 predicted proteins | sample 9134181 | NCBI WGS metagenome assembly JAEEGH01 (sample SAMN16246544, study PRJNA631951) | gut metagenome | biome: gut microbiome; feature: rumen; material: DP-attached | host: Bos | place: Iran: Karaj | collected 2018-10
TTTTTTGTTGAAACAATTATCTTTTAAGATACAATAGATTACATGCACGCGTAGTTTAGTGGTAGAACTTTAGCTTCCCAAGCTAATCGTGAGGGTTCGATTCCCGTCGCGTGCTCCATATTTGAAAAATAGCGAGAATGCTTATGCAAACTCGCTTTTTTGATCAAAAATGGTGGTTTTTATCACTTTTGGGCATAATAACTTGTATCCCATATAACCGAATATCTTATTGATGCATACTTTTTGTTTGCACCACCCAAGTTTGCACTTTCAATTGCCACCTGTCAGTGCGAACACACTCCACGTTTTGCAGTGGTGCAAGTTTTAAAAAAGCTACAATTAGCGTCCTCCTCCGCAAATAGATTCAATACATTTAAAATTGTTATTGCAATTAGTTTTGTTTGACTTAATAAATTAAACCGCTTTAAATAACACCAATTAAAAAATAATTGTACAAAAATGCATATGTTTTATTATTAATAATGTATGAGACCTCAAAAAAGCATACCTATTTTGTAAAAATTTGGAGGTGGAGATATGAAAAAAGTTGTTTCGTTCTCGTTCTGCTTATGTTTGTTATTTTTATTAATATCATGCTCAAATAATGCTGATGCCAGACTAGGAGTAGACGTTTTTGAAAAAGAGAATTCCGAGATGGTAACATTTCCTATAAATTATTTTTCTCTTGCAATGAGCTCTGTACCTGGACAACCTATTAAGTTAAAGCTGGATAATTCTTTGTTTGAATGCAAAATTGAGCAAGGATCATTTGAATACTACAATGATGTCAAAAAGGTCACAGTTAATTCTGGCGAAACCATTTATTATTGTCCAAGCTACAAAAAAGATGAAACCTTCGTTCATGAATATGACTCTTCTTTTGTGGATATAACCATCAATGATAAAAATGGAATCATCGGATATGCGATTGTAAAAATTATCTATGATGAATCTGAAAATAACTGGCGTCCTCAATTGTTGGTATCAAATTTATTTGTTGATGAAAACAATAATGAAATAAATGTCAGCGATGAATATTTAGAGGGAATAATAGCGAATTATCATAAGAATGTAGAAGATTAATGGAGGGTCCATATGTTAAAAAATAAGAGCATAATTAGTTTAATAATCGTTTCATCTTTGCTGGCTATTACTGGCACTTTCGCCAAACATGCAACAAGCGTATATGCTGCTAATAGTGAAACTTATGATTTTGCAAATTTTAGCGAAAAGGAAAGTGTTGACTTTGTCGCATCTCATGGTATCGTAATTCCTTCTAAAATTATAGAATCTCAAAATTTGGGGAGAATAACAAAAAGTATCATTGATGCTGTTGTTGATGATTATGACTGCACTTTTGCTTATAGTTATAGCGAAATGCAAAGATATGCTGAAGACATCAAAGAAGCAATTCGTGGTAGTTACTCTTTTTCTAATAAAAATGAAAATCCCTCTAGAAGTACTTACACTCTTCAATACAACACGGTAAAAGATTCGAACGGCAACTGGGTTACATCAGGAGGCGCATGGAATTCTCGATGGAGCAATTATAATTGCTATGCTTATTCGATTCATAGAAATGAAGAAACACCTTTTTATTCTTCTGGATCTTACATCCAGTATCAACCAGGCAATATGTCAGGAACTGGTGGCTTCGATTCATCTGATTCTATTTGTGATTTAGCAACAGTTGTTAAGAACGATTTAGAAGCTATTGGGTATACAAATGTGGTTCTGTCAACATCAATTCCAAGCATTACGAATAGCCAGGAATTAATATGCGTTAGAATGTGTGAGGAAGATTATCATTTTATGAGATATGATTTGGAAACTAATGCATGGTATCATAAGCCAGGCGCAACGGCCATATTAAAATATAATTATGTTCCTAATAATAATGCATTATGGTATGGAGAATATAGTGTAAATGGTTCAGAATATTCGAGCGCATTAGCTTACGATAGCGATATTTATTTCATCAAATATGACAAAAATAAGATAAGTATTTCTAATTCCACAAGCAATCTCTCCTCGAGCCTCTATGTTAATCAAGGAAAAGATTCGATTTTGGAAATTGAAAATTCAACATATAATCAATTTTACGAAATAACTGTTTCATCTTCATATTCTGTTACAGCAGAATTATACGATGCAGAAATGGGATTGATTGATACTTATTCTGGAAGTAATTTTTCTTTTTATAAATCATTATCAAATGGAAAATATTATTTGAAAATGAATTATTTAGCCAATAATGTTTTTGGAACCATTAATATTATTGTTTCTTCACATGCTCATTCATATACTTATGCCCAAGCTGATTATGGACATCTTGCTACGTGTTCTGACTGTGGCTATTCTGTTTTACAATCGCATGTGTACGACCAACATTATTGTATCTATTGTGGGGTTTACACTTTATCACACGATTACGACGCGTCATATTTTTGGTGGAATTACACTCAACACAGAGCAAACTGCGTATGTGGCGCAAATCGTTTGGAAGGACATGCTGTTTCTTCGGGCGCTTTCGTAAAAGGAAATCAATATGCCACTTGTTTATTGTGCGGTGGACCTGCGTCCATGGGTTTTGTTGGTCCATTATCTTTAAATGATTTGCCAAGATCAGCAAATGGGAGTTTTATCTTACAAAACGGAGTAGTAGTTCTTGTCGACGAAGATTTTGATGCATATTTAAACGGGACACTAGTCTTTATTAATCCGAATATATATTAGAGGTATAAACAAATTGTCGTTGGCACCAAGAGGAAGTCAAGTAATTTCACTCATGGAGCGAGTTGAAATACCGAGAATCTTCGAGAATACACTAGGCATTTTATGTGCTCATGAAGGGCATTTATATAATATGAAACACGAAAAATCTTGTGGTGTTGTCGCATATATTATTATCAGTAATGAAATCAATTATCTATTAGTTAAGCAAACTAATGGTTTTCTTTCTTTTCCGAAAGGTCATGTTGAAAATAATGAAACAGAAGAAGAAACCGCTTTACGAGAATGCTTGGAAGAAACAAGCTTAAAAGTTAATATCAAAAAAGGCTTTAGGAAAGTCATTCATTATTACGTTCCGGAAATAGATGTTGATAAAGAAGTCGTACTCTTTATTGGTGAAATAACTAATCTTAATTATCATAAACAAGAAAAAGAAATCACCGATATCAAAGTATGCAAATATCTCGAAGCTCATAATCTTCTAGAATTTGATAATTGGAAAGAAACTATAAAGGCTGCAAATGATTTCTTACAAGAAAACCTATAATCTACTGATTACGAGATTAATAAGTACTTGTTCGTTTATAGCAATGTGTGTTTTGATTTTTTAGAAGATTGACACGATATAATTACAATCATTTATTAATCAATTTTTTTTATAGATTTATAATATCCATTAATGATGTGATATCACTAATTCATTCAATTCATTCCCTGCTTATAGAAGATAGGGGTCTTCTTTGAACAGTTGATAAATCAAATAGAAGAGAATGACGGCTAAGCCGTCTTTTTCTTTTTTGTTGAAACAATTATCTTTTAAGATACAATAGATTACATGCACGCGTAGTTTAGTGGTAGAACTTTAGCTTCCCAAGCTAATCGTGCGGGTTCGATTCCCGTCGCGTGCTCCATTAATTTAAAAAAATTAGGAGATCAAAATGAAAAAGTTGATTCTTATTTGTGCTTTATTATTATGTTTATCTGCTTGTTCTTTTAACGATGATAACGGACCAACCTTTAAAAATACCGCCCCCAATAATTTTATGTGCGAATTAAAAGTTGGGTGGTTTAATGAAGAAAAAGGCACTCTTGAAATCGTTGATAATGATGTTTATATCAATACTTTCAAAAAAGACTCCTACAATACATCTTATTTTGCTCATCTTAAAGATGGTAATTATGAATACTATACTAAAGATGTCTTGCATAACGGAGATTGGGAAAGTTATACTCCAGTCGTTCCAACTTTTAGCAACATGACAACATTAGATGTTATTAATTCTTTAGTGGGCGCAATTAGTAGTCTTTATTCCGACATTTTTAATGTCGAAGCTATTAACGGCGTTAAATCTTCTGGTACCGCCAATATTCTTGGTGCCGAAACTTCTATTCATAATGTTGAAAGCAAAACATATTGGTATTTTGAAGGAATTAACATGTTCCTTAAAATATATGATGAATCCGAACAAGAATGGTCTTGCGAAGTAACAAATTATCAATACTACAAACACTTTGATGATGCGCCATCTTTCCAATAAATAAAAACTTATGACATGGGAATTATTCTTAGATATTTTATTAGATGCTTTAAAAGATAGCGTTTTAATCTTCGCTTTCGTTTTCCTTTTCCATGTCATTTTATCTTTTATTGAAACGCCAGTTTCTAACTTCCTAGTTAAAAGAAAGAAAACTTCTCCAATCTTTGGCGCGCTTTTTGGTTTAATTCCTCAATGCGGGACATCTGTCGTGGCCGCTGATTTATATATTAAAAGATTTATTACAATTGGAACTTTGATTGCCGTTTTCCTTTCATGTAGCGATGAAGCCCTTTTAATCCTTTTAGCAGCGTGGAATGATAAGACCTTGATGATTTTCCCACTCATCGGATTAAAACTCGCTGCAGGTATCCTTTTTGGCCTTTTAATCGATTTAATAATTAGAAAACAACATTTAGAAGACGTTGATCATATCGAAGAAGAAAAAGAATGTCATACACATCATCATGAGAATACGCCTGTGCACGCGCATTTAGTGCACCCATTAATTCATTCTTTAAAAATATTCGCCTATGTTTTAATTATTAATTTAGCGTTAGGTTTATTGATTGGCTTTGTTGGTGAAGAAAACTTCGCTAACTTCATGATTTCTAATCGCTATTTAGCGCCTTTGTTTGCTTCTATAATTGGTCTTATTCCTAACTGTGCATCAAGCGTTTTAATAACCGAATTATATTTATCTAATACCTTATCTTTTGGTGCTTTATTTGCTGGATTACTCGTTAATTCTGGCTTAGGTTTAATGATTTTAATTAGACATAAAGAAATTAAAAAGACATTAATCGTTTTAGGGATTTGCTTTGCAATCGCCGTTTCTTTAGGCTATTTAACTTGCTTAATTATTGGCTTTTAAAATTTTTTAATTTGAAATATGAATGACCATTCATGTTTTAGTTGCAAATATGAACGAACATTCATATAATATCATCGAGGTCAAAAGCATGAAAAACGTAAAACTCGACACAATTAGTAAAATGGAAAAGCTTCTCGTCACAGCTTCCGATAAAACAAGATTAAAAATTATGCTTGCTTTACTTGATGATTCGTTATGTCACTGTGGGCACTGCGAACATGAACATAACTGCTCAAGCTGCCAAACTTTAGACTGCATGATTGAAAAATGCGTTAATGATATTGCTAGTGAAATCGGTGCTTCTCAATCTTTAGTGTCTCATCAACTCAAAGTTTTAAAAGACGCTGACTTAGTAAGAACAAGAAAAGAAAAGACCAAAGTGTTCTATTCGTTGAAAGATAAACACATCAGACTTTTGATTGGTGTCGCTTATGATCACGTTATGGAGGACAAATAAATATGGAAAATAAAAAGATTTATCACATTTCTGGATTTGATTGTCCTAACTGCGCTGCTAAATCAGAAAACTTTTTAAATAAACAAGAAGAGATTGATTATTGTCATATCGATTTCTCCACGAATAAAATGTACATCACTTTTAAAGATAAAGAATTAAGTGATGAACAAATCTTAAAACTCATTGCGAAAGTGGAGAGTGACCCAATTGAACTTCATCAAGCAGAAGGTAAGTTTGAACAAAGCACCAAAATCTTCACTAAAGATATGTGGTTTACTTTAGCGAGAGTTCTTTTTGGAGTAGTGGTTATCTTATTAAACATTTTTGTTTTTCATCAGTTTGATGAAACTGGTTGGATTAGATTTGCGATTTATACATTTGCCACTCTTTTATTAACATATGATGTCACTTGGAGAGTCTTAGTTCATATTAGGCACCGTCAAAACATCATCGACCATAATTTGTTATTAACAATTACTGTAATAGGAGCGACGGCTTTAGCAATTATCTCGATATTAAATAATAATATCGAACATGGTGTCCATTTCGCCATGGAAGGAACAATGGTCATCGGTTTATTCCAAGTTGGTCAAATCGTTGAAAAAGTGGCCACTAATAGAAGTAAAGCCGCCGTTATGTCAGCTATTCAATTAAGAGTGGAATACGCTAATCTCATCAAAGATGAGCAAATCATTAAAGTTGATCCAGAACAATTAGAAATTGGTGATATTGTCGCTATTAGTGCTGGTGAAATGATTCCAATTGACGGTGAAGTTGTTGAAGGCTCTGCTTACGTTGATAAATCTTCTTTAACAGGCGAATTTGTCCCAGTATTAGCTGATGCTAATAATAATGAAGTTTTAGCGGGTTGTCTTATTAAATCAGGCTTTATTAAAGTTAAAGTTAATAAAAAATATGAAGATAGTGCTGTTTCTAAAATTATCGAACTTATCTCTTCAAGTGGTGAAAAGAAGAGTAAAGCCGATGAATTCATTTCTAAGTTTGCTCGATTCTATACACCTGCCATCGTTCTTATTTCTTTATTAGTATTTGGTATCGGCTTTGCCATTACCAAGGATTGGGAAAATTGGCTCGTTAGAGGCTTAGAAATCTTAGTTACTGGTTGCCCATGCGCGATTGTCATCAGTGTGCCTTTAGCTTATTTCGCTGGTATTGGTTTAGCGAGTAAAAAAGGTATTGTCATTAAAGGAACTAATTATCTTGATGAAATTAATAATATTAATAAAGTTGTGACCGACAAAACTGGCACATTAACACACGGTGTTTTCACCATTCAAAAGGTCGCAACAGCGGATGGTGTTAACGAAGAAGAATTCCTAAATTCTTTATACGCTGTTGAATGCTTATCGACTCACCCAATTGCAAAAGCAATCTGCCATAATGTTGATACCAAAGCTTTAGCCGCTAAACAAAGAGGCTTTAAAGAGATTGCGGGATCTGGCGTTTATACCGATTATCAAGGTTCTGATATCTTTGCCGGAAACGCCTCATTTATGAAAAAGACTGGTGTTGAAGTTAATGCCGTTAATGAAAAAGGGACAGTTGTATACTGTCAAAAAGATGGCCAATTCTTAGGTTATGTTGTCCTCAATGATGAGGTTAAAAAAGAAGCGGTCGATATGATAAATCTTTTGCATAAAGAAAAGATGGAAGTTATCCTTTTAACTGGTGATAAAAAAGATAATGCTGAAGCTATTAAAAATGAACTTCAACTTGATCGCGTTTATAGTGAACTAACCCCAGAACAAAAGACGAGAATTTTAGAAGAAGAAATGCTTAATAATTCTGGTAATGTCGCTTTCGTTGGGGACGGGATTAACGATGCACCAAGTATTATTAGAAGTGACGTTGGATTTGCCATGGGCGCAATCGGTTCAGATATCGCAGTTCAAAATGCTGATGTCGTTATTATGAACGATGATCCTGCTAAGGTTTATGACGCCGTTAAAATTGCTAGAATTTCTCGTCACACTTCCTTATTTAACATCATCTTTGCATTGCTCATTAAAGCGGTTGTTGCTATCTTAGTTGTCATCCCGGTTTTAAATATTCCGATGATTGTTCCAGTCATTGCCGATACTGGTTTAACCGTGGTACTCGTGCTTAATTCCTTATTAATTTTATATAGGAAAGTGAGAAAGCAATAAAAAAAGCACGCACCTTATCTAGCATTAAGATGCGTACCTTAGGGAATAATTTATTTAGCGAATTGTTCAGCGGTTTCGATACCGATTTCAATCATTCTTAATAAGCCGTTTTGTCTTTGATCAGGAGTGAGCTCATCTTTAATTAAGAAAGAGTCACTAACTGTTAATAAGCAAAGGGCTTTTTTCTTACATTTAGCAGCGTTGCAATATAAGGAGAAAGCTTCCATTTCAACCGCTAAAACGTTCATATCAGCCCATCTCTTCCAGCCTTCTTTATCAGCGTTATAGAAGATATCGGCGGAAAGAACATTACCAACGTGAACTGGAATGTTTTTCTTTCTTGCAGCATTGACCGCTGCCATTGTTAAATCAAAGTCTGCACCAGCAGAGAAATGACCATCTAGATTATATTGATGAGCCCAGTTACTATCAGTAGAAGCAACGTTAGCAACAATAATATCAAATAGGTTAATATTTTCTTGGTATGCGCCACATGTACCAACACGGATAATCGCATCGACGTCATAACGGGTATATAGTTCATAAGAATAAATACCAATAGATGGCATACCCATACCTGAAGCCATGACAGAAATCTTCTTTCCGTTTTTGGTATAACCGGTATAACCATAGATGTTTCTAACACTAGTCACAAGCTTGACATCATGAAGATAAGTATCAGCAATGAGCTTGGCTCTTAAAGGATCACCAGGCATTAAAACAACGTTAGCAAAATCACCAGGATTCGCACTATTATGAGGAGTAGGCATATGTATAAATCTCCGTTTCTGCCATTATTCTACATAAGAAGTTTATGTTTCTCAATAGAGAATGTCTTTGACCTCAAATATGTAAACGGCTATACTACTAATTACTATGAAACAATTTGAACTCAATCAAACTTACTGTAAAGTACTATTAACAATTTCTGAATTAAATAAACAATCTTATTATCCATTAAACGAAGGAATCTACAAGATTTTAGTGGGTATTATTGATGATGAGGTCATGCCTTTTTCCAATATCTCTAGTTTTGGTACATTAACTTCCTATTCAAGTAAGAAAATTTGCCATTTAACATTAATGTTATTTAGAAAAGGTCTCATTGGAAAAGTCTTTGATCCAGAAACAAAAAAACTATATTTAAGAACCACTGATAAAGGTGAAGAAGCTTTAAAAAAATACTTTGCTAAACATAAAAAAGGTTTTGCTAAAAGAAAACAAAAAAGCGCTCCTACAATTGTCAAAATAAGTGGTTAATTTCATCTTTTATTGAAAATATATTGTTAAATATATATCATTAAAATGCAGCATTATTAGAAAGGAAAAAGAGATATGACCTTTGCTTGGGATAACGGATTAGTATACTTTATTGTCTCCTTAGTATTGATTCTTGCAATCTTTGGTGGATTATTTTTTGTTTTATTTAAAGTCGCAAAACGTAAAGTGAGTTTCATCTTCCTTGGCATTGCTTTAGGTATCTTCCTTGTTGCATTTATCTTTAATCTTTTTGTTGTCGCTGTTTTAGCTGCTTTCGTGGCCGCTGCATGTTTAGCGGTTACATTTTTTGCTAATCTTGGTGACTTACGTAAATTTATCGCTAATCCATTCTCTAGACAAGTAGCTAAAGCTGCTAATTTTGGTATTGAAAAAATATATGACTCTCAACTTCTTTATAAGAATGTTGAGCAAGCAGTTATTTCTCTTTCTAACGCGCGTATTGGTGCGATTATGACTTTTGAAAAGAACACAACATTAAAAGACATTATGAAAAATGGTGTCCCTGTTCATGCTCCAGTTACTCCAGAATTGTTACTTACAATCTTCTATCCTGGAACTAGATTACATGATGGTGCCGTTGTTATCCACGGTAATGAAATCATTGCCGCCAGTGTCTTCTTCACACCAACTACAAAACCATTTGCTGGTAAATATGGTTCCCGTCATAGAGCGGCAATTGGTATCTCTGAAATCTCAGATGCAATTACCGTTGTTGTCTCTGAAGAAACAGGTCGAATTTCCTTCGCTGTTAATGGTGAATTAGAAGCCGTTAATCAACAAAATTTCTTGAGAGTTTTTGAGAACTATATGTCTGATAATAGTTCCGAAGAATAATGGACACAAAAGAACTTTACGATTACATTTTGAAAATCCAATCCATCGCTAAAATCGGATTGGTTTTTTCTAAGGATCCATACGCCATAACTAACTATCAACAGATCAATGATTTGACTCTTGAAATGATGGAAAAATTGATGGAAATTGAGTTTCATAGACCGAACTATTTTTCAAGAGATATTTATCCTACACCAAGTGTATCAGTTCGTGCCATCATATTGAACGAAAATAGAGACAAATTACTCATGGTTAGAGAAGCCAATAGTGGGACTTATTCTTTTCCTGGAGGTTGGGCAGATTTATATGATTCTCCTGCTCAGACTGCAATTAATGAATCTACTCAAGAAGCTGGCGCGGATATTGAAGTCACTCGTTTGGTGGGTGTTCTCAACCGTACTCCATTCAAAACCGGGGTACACGTGCCTGAATATTTGATTGTTTTTGAAGCTAAATTAAAAGGTAAACTTCATGCCCATGAATACGAAACTGATGATGTTAGATGGTTCTCATTAGATGAACTTCCAACTATGTCTCGCAAAGTTGGTAAAGAAGAGATAGATCGTATTATCAAAGCTGTTAAAAATAACGAAACGATTTTTGACTAAATAAACTTTTAAAATGTCCTTAAATTTTAAGGTCATTTTTGCTATACTATTTTATATGACAGATTTTATTATTCTCGCTCAACTTAATACCGTCCAACTTGCATTTGTCATCATTGTGCCAATTGTTTTGGCTGTTTTTCTTGGTTTTTGCCTCTATGTTCCAATTGTTGGAGCATATCGTCGTAAGAATTTCCAAATTCATTTTTATAAACAAGTTTATAGAGTGGCTTTAGACAATGACTATTATCTTATTAATCAATTTGTTTTTAAGATTGATTCATCTAAAAACGCTACTGTAGATCACATTTTGTTCGGCGATAAATTTATTTATGTCATTCTTTCAAAGTATTACCAAGGTGATTTAATTGGTAAATATTTAGATAAATCTTTGATTTTCATTTCTCATAAGGGAAAGAAATGCTATACAGACAACCCATATAACGAATCAAAAAATATGACGAGTAAATTGTCTTCTTCTACAGGTATCGATGCATCTTTGATGATTGGTATTGTTTTAATTAACGATGACTGCAAGGTTGAAGTTCAAAGTGATTCTAAACAATTTTATGTTATTCAAAGAAAACGTTTACCTTCTTTAATTAAGGCTATCGAATCTCGACCAGTTGAAACAATTAATGAGACACAATTAGCGAAGGCCGTGCAATCAATTGCGAAGCTCAATAAGAGGAAAAAATAATGAAAGACCCATTACGTGTAGCTTCTTTTTCGCGTCTTAAGCAAAACACTTCATCCTATATTTTGGTCAGTGTCATGTGTGGCCTTTTTTTAATTTTAGCCTCCACGTTAGCTTTTTTAGATGTCTTACTATTCGTTCTTGTCATACCTTTGATTGTTCTTCCAATTTTATTTGCAAGCCATATCGCTTGTTACTATTTAGAAGCTAATCAACCAATTACGGTGTCCGCTATTTTTAGGTATTATGCTGGTTTTTATAGACCACAGTTTAGAGGTAGTTTTAGAGGTATCAGAGCTTTCTTATTATCATTAGCGTTTTATTTTGGTGGCATGGTTATTTGCTATGTTGTCTTTTATTCAATCTTCCAACAACTCTACGGTGCTACTTTTGCTGAATCATTTTCTAATTTAGCAAAGAGCTATATGTTAGAAGAAATGACATACGAAAATCTCGTTGCAATACTTAACGATAACGATGGAATGTTGTTAACCTTCTTTTCTTATGTTTCTTCTATGCCTTTAGCCTTGGCAATTCCATGGTTTATTTATTCCATTACTTCCTCATCAATTTCTGTTTATTATCGCAGCAATATTGTGACTCCTTCTACATCATTAATTAGGCTTGCAATTAATAATACTTTTTTGAAAATTAAGAAGGCTTATTATAGAGATTGGTTTAGTTTAAATTGGCCTATCATTGCCTTATCTTTATTAGGCGCAACAACAGGTATTTTATTAACAATATTATTATTTAAAAATGTTGCGTACTTGGGCGCTAGCATATGCGTAGGAAGCGTTCTTTTTGTAATGTTCTTTCTTCCTTTCTATTTTTCTAATATGGAAGTTTTATATCATCGTTATGAACCATATTTCAAAGATGGCAACAAAGCTGCTGTTGAGATGATTTTACGTCGCATTCAAAATAGCATCGAATTAAGCGAAGAAGAAAAAGAAGAACTTGAAAAGTCTTTTAATAACGATGGTGAAGAAGAAAAATAAAAAACAGTAGTTTCCTACTGTTATAAGCTGTCTGGAGCAAGTGACGGGAATCGAACCCGCATATTAACCTTGGCAAGGTTACGTTCTACCACTGAACTACACCTGCATTTGGGATTTCCAAATCGCGCTTAACTATTATATAGCAAAGAAAAAATATCTTGCAACACTAATTTTATAAAGATGTAAGGGGAAATTATCATGACAAATAAAGAATTAGCAGAATTAATATTTCCAAATATCAAAGAAACAGTTGATGATTTAGAAAAAAGATATCCTCCAAGAAAACTTCCTGAAGGAGCAGAAGTGACTCGTTTTGCACCAAGCCCAACAGGTTTTTTACATACTGGTTCATTATTCACTTCAATGGTGTGCTACAAAGTAGCAAAACAAACTAGTGGTGTCTTTTATGTCAGATTAGAAGACACTGATACTAAAAGAGAAATTGCCGGTTCAGGTGAACAACTATTATCTCAACTTCATATTTTTGGTGTAGATCCAGATGAAGGCTACCTTGGTAACCATGAAAAAGGCGATTATGGACCATATGTTCAATCTAAACGTGCTGACATCTATTGTGCAGTCATTAAACACCTCTTAGAAGAAGGAAAAGCCTATCCTTGTTTTTGCACATCTGAAGATTTAGAGGCTTTAAGAAAAACGCAAGAAGCTCAAAAACTTAATCCTGGCTATTATGGTGAATTTGCTAAATGCCGTAATTTAAGTAACGAGGAAAGAGCGGAAAAAATTAAAAACGGTGAAAAGTTTGTCATTCGTTTTAGAAGTAGTGGCGACTATCGAAACAAAATTAAAGTGTCTGATTTAGTGCGTGGTGAATTTGAAATCGCTGAGAATGATCAAGACATTGTTATCTATAAAAGTGATGGTCTTCCAACATACCATTTTGCCCATGCAGTTGATGATCATTTTATGAGAACAACCACTGTAATTCGTGGTGAAGAATGGGTCGCATCTTTGCCAATTCACGTTGAACTTTTCAAGGCTCTTGGATGGCAAGCTCCACGCTACGCTCACCTCCCAGTCATCATGAAATTAGATGATAATGGACACAAAAGAAAACTATCAAAACGACTCGATAGTGAGGCTGCAGTTTCTTACTTTATTGAGGATGGATATTACCCAAAATCTCTCATCATGTATTTGATGACAATTGCCAATTCTAACTTTGAAGAATGGATCT
>JAEEGH010021343.1_pt1 | contig 13383 bp, 4 predicted proteins | sample 9134181 | NCBI WGS metagenome assembly JAEEGH01 (sample SAMN16246544, study PRJNA631951) | gut metagenome | biome: gut microbiome; feature: rumen; material: DP-attached | host: Bos | place: Iran: Karaj | collected 2018-10
TGACGGCCGGCGGGGAGCTGTTCATCGTGCCGGAAGAGGTGCGGCGGGACGTGGAGGAGATGCGGCGCTATCTGAAGGCGAACGCCATCAGCGGCGGCTGCTATTCCACCCAGTTCGGTCAGCTGCTGGCAGGGGAAGAGCCGCTGGATGTGGATTATCTGTGCCTGGGCGGCGAGGCGATGACCACCGTACCACAGGCCCGGGGACCGGTGTACAACACCTACGGGCCCACGGAATTCACGGTGGATGCCACGTACTTCGAATTGCGGAAGGGCGAAAGCTACGACCCGATCCCCATCGGACGGCCGCTTTATAACTGTTATGCCTTCGTGTGTGACACGAACTGCCGCCTGCTGCCCCGGGGGATGGCGGGCGAACTGTGCCTGGCGGGACCCCAGATCGCGGAAGGGTACCGGAACCGCCCGGATCTGACGGAAAAGGCGTTCGTGGACTGCCCCTGGCTGCCCGGCAAAAAGATGTACCGGACGGGGGACCTGGCCCGCTGGAACCCGGAAGGACAGCTGGAATACCTGGGGCGCATCGACAACCAGGTGAAGCTGCGCGGCTTCCGCATTGAGATGGGAGAAATCGAAAACCGGGCCGCCCAGTATGAGGGCATTCGGACCGTGGCGGCGCAGGTGCGCAGGGATACCCTTGTGCTTTATTACACGGCTGACAGGGAGATCGATCCGGGCGCGCTGAAGGCGTTCCTTGCCGAAACGCTGACGGACTATATGGTTCCGGCCATTTACATGCGGCTGGAAAACATGCCCGTGACGCCCAACGGCAAGATCGACCGGAAGGCGCTGCCGGAACCGGAGATCGCCGCAAGGGAATACGTGGAACCGGCCGGCGCCGCGGAGAAGGCGGTTGCGGCGGCGATGCAGAAGATCCTGAACATGAAAACGGCCCCCGGGGCGCTGGACAGCTTCTTTGAGCTGGGCGGCGACTCCATCAAGGCTATCCGTCTGTCCAGTCTGCTGCGCGACGATGACCTGGCGGTGTCCGTGGCCGACATCATGCAGCAGAAGACGGTCCGCGGCATCGCGGGCGCGGCCCAGGCGAAAAAGGGTCCGGAGATCAGCCAGGAGCCCTTTGAGGGGGACGTGGAGGAAACGCCCATCGTCGCATTCTTCAGGGATCTTCACCTGCCGCAGCCCTGGCACTACAATCAGACTGAGCTGTTCCTTCTCCGGGACCGCATGGCGGCTGAGGAACTGCAGCGCATTTTCAGCGCGCTGACGGTTCAGCACGATATGCTGCGGGCGATCTGGGCGGACAACCGCCTGACGGTCAGGCCGGCCGACACCGCGATTCTCATCGAGGAATACAGCGCTGCCTCAGAAGAGGAAATCACGGCCATCTGCCGGGAGATTCAAAGCCATATCCGGATGGAAGAGTCACTGGTCAGGGCCGCGCTGATCCACGCGCCGGACGCGGACTGCTTCTGTCTCGCCTGCCACCATCTGGTGATCGACGGCGTGAGCTGGCGGATCATTACGGCAGACCTTGAAACGGCCTTTGCCCAGGACAAGGGTGGGAGGGCAATTCAGCTGCCGCGGAAGACCCAGCCCTATGCGGACTACGCGCGGGCGATCCGGAAATACCGGAGCAGCTATCGGCTGGCGCAGGAGATCCCCTACTGGAATGCGGTACAGAAAAAGCTGGAATCGCTTCCGCTGTCAGACGGGAAGGATTACAGCCGCGAATTCGCCCGGCTGACCGTGACTATGAGCGCTGAAGATACTGAACGGTTCCTGCGCACAAACTATGACGCCTTCGGGCTTACGCTCAACGACGCCCTGCTGACTGCCGTGTGCAGAAGCTGGCGCCGGGTCAGGGGCGACATGCCGGTACCGGTGCAGCTGGAAGGACACGGACGCGAAGAACTGGATGAACCGCTGTACACCGATCGCACGGTCGGGTGGTTTACCTCCATCTATCCTGTGGTGTTTGAGGGCCTGACCGGCGACATGCGCCGGGATCTGATGGCGGTAAAAGAGACGCTCCACCGGATTCCCCATAAAGGCGTGGGTTACAACGTGCTCCGGTATGCGGGCGGAGAAGACGCGCCGGATTTCCATACGGACAGGATCCCGCCTCTGAGCTTTAATTACCTGGGCGAAATGGACGAAGGGTCGCCTGAGGAAGAGACGCAGTTCCGGGCGGCCCATATCGACACGGGAGAGGCTGTCAGTCCGCGGAATACAGAGGGTTCCGGCTTCAGCATCAACTGCCTGGCGAGAGGCGGCGTCTTTACCCTGACAGTCGATCACGATCCGGCTGAATTTGATCCCGGGCAAGCAGGAAAAATCGCCGGGGGTATTCTTGAAGAAATGCGGCGGATCGTTACATTCCTGTCTGAAACAAACGCATCCATGACGACAGCCTCCGACCTGGGCGAAACGGAATGGAGCGCAGCAGAATTTGAGGCCGTGACGGCGGACTTTGAAAGCCGCGGCGAACGGGTGGAACGGATATATCCGCTGCTGCCGATGCAGGAAGGCATGCTGCTCAGGCACCTGCAGGAGCCGGAGGCCTGGGCCTACCGGCTGGTGGATATCTTTGAAATGGATTGGGTGCCCACGGAGGCGCAGCTTCGCCATGTGCTGGACCGGATGGGAGCGAAGCACGAAGTGCTGCGCACATCCATCGTGTATAAAAATGTCAGCGTTCCCCGGCAGGCCATCATTGACAGGCCCCTGGGCCTTGCCATGGCCGATCTGACCGCGGAGGCTGATCCGGAAGCGGCGGTGAAGCGGCTGCGGGAGGAAATCCTGACCCATGGATATGACCTGCAGGATAAGCCGCTGTTCGGCCTGACCTGCGCAAAAGTGAGCGATTCCCGCTGCTATCTGGTCCAGGCGCAGCATCATATCATCACGGACGGCTGGTGCACTGCTCTGTGCATGGAGGATCTGACCCGCTATCTTCAGGAGGAGATGACCGGACAGTTTACAGAGGAACGGCCCTCTGCCGGAGGGCGCTATGAGGCCGCGGTCCGGGAGATCCTGCGCAAGGACATGAAGGCGGGCCTGAACTACTGGCGTGAACTGCTGTCAGGCTATGAGACAAGGGCGGAGGTTCCTTCCTATGGCACAGTGCCGGAGAACGAGCGCTCGGAAGAAGACCTGCTGACGGTGGTGCTGGACGCGGAGAAAACGCGGCAGCTGGAACAGCTGTGCGGGCAGGAGGGCGCGACCCTCAGCAACGCCGTGGAGCTGGCGTGGGGCATGGCCCTCGGCGTGTGCAGCCGCACAAAGGACGCGGTGTTCGCCAAGGTCGTGTCCGGCCGCGACAATACGGAAACCAGGGTCGACGACCTGATGGGCCTGTTCATCAACTCGGTACCGGTGCGCGTGAAGTGGGACGACAGAACCAGCGCGCGGGACGCGCTGCGGGCCCTGAATCAGCAGGCGGCCCGGAGCAATGGGTATGACTATTGCCCGCTGGCTGACATTGAGCAGCAGACGGATCTGGGCAGCGAACTGCTGCAGTCGGTGCTGGCCTTTGAGAATTTTGCCGGCGGAAGGGAAAACGGCGCGGAAGCGCCGCTCCTCAGGCCCCTGGAGCTGCGGGAGGAGATCTTCAGCGCCATCAATCCTGTCTCTTTTGTGGAGAACGGGCAGCTGACTTTCTGCCTTACCTTCGATACCCGTCTGTACCGCGGGGAGGAAATCCGCCGGCTGCTTTCGATGATCCGGATGCTGCTGGAGGGAATGATCCGGAATCCGGACCGCGCGCTGGGGGCGCTTGATCTGCTGGACGAAGACGATATCCGGGAGATCATCACCCGTTCAAAGGGTGAAACCCTGGCATACGATATCCGTGAGACCTGGCTTGACCTGTTCCGGAAATGGGTGAAAGAACGCCCTGATCACGTCGCCGTGGTCGACAGTGAAAGCAGTTATACCTACGCGGAACTGGACCGGGCCTCCAACGCTGTCGCCGCGTGGCTCATCGGCCGGGGGGTCCGGGAAAACAGCTTTGTCGCCCTGCGCATGGGCCGGGTGAAGGAATTTGCGGCGGCGGTTGTCGGCGTCCATAAGGCCGGGGCGGCCTATGTGCCTGTGGATCCCGAATACCCCGAGGACCGGATCGCCTTCATGCTGGAGGACAGTGAGGCAAAGGCGGCCCTTGACGGGGAGACGGTCCGCAGGATCGTTTCCGAAGGGAAAAACGCTCCCGAAATCTGCCTGGCGAAGCCGGGGAACCGCGCCTATATGATCTACACCTCCGGATCCACCGGAAAGCCAAAGGGCGTGGTGCAGCCTCACAGTTCCCTGAAGGCCATGCTGGCCTGGCTGATAAATATCGTCGGCGAAAACGCTGTCGACGCGCTTCATCCCAGTTTCTCCTTCGACGCTTCGGTCAATGATCTGTTCCCGCCTTTGGCGGCAGGCGGGCAGGTGCATATCCTGGCGGATGAGCTGCGCAAAGACCCTGCCGCCATGGACCGCTATATCCGGGAGCATGGAATCACCGGAATGACCGTGTCCACGCAGATCGGCATGGCATTAATCAACCAGTTTCCGGATATGCCGATCCGGTTTATGATGATGGGCGGCGAGAAAATGCTGCCGTGCGAAAAAACGGACATTCAGCTGATCAACGGTTACGGACCGACGGAATTTACGGTATGCTCCAGCTATCACACCGTCAACCAGGAGAAGGATCTGAATATCCCCATCGGGCGCCCCGTACCCAATACCTGGTCCCTGATCTGCGATGATCGCGGCCGCCTGCTGCCCCGGGGCATGGCGGGTGAACTGTGCCTGGCGGGGCCCCAGATCGCGGAGGGATACTGGAAGCGTCCGGATCTGACGGCAAAGGCGTTCGTGGCCTGCCCCTGGCTGAGCGGCGAAAAGATGTACCGCACCGGAGACCTGGCGAGATACAATGAAAACGATGAACTGGAATACCTGGGCCGCATCGACAACCAGGTGAAGCTGCGCGGCTTCCGCATCGAGCTGGGAGAAATCGAAAACCGCGCCAGTCAGTACGAGGGGATCATGGCTGTGTCGGCGCAGGTGCGCAGGGATACCCTTGTGCTTTACTACACATCTGACGGGGAGATTGATCCGGACGCGCTGAAGGCCTTCCTTGCCGAAACGCTGACGGAGTATATGGTTCCGGAGATTTACATGCGGCTGGAAACCATGCCCATGACTCCCAACGGCAAGATCAACCTGAAAGCGCTGCCGGACCCGGATATTTCCGACCGGCAGGCGCCCTACGCCCCGCCGCGGAACCCGGTCGAACGCACGCTGTGCGCGGCATTTGCGGAGGTGCTCGGACTGGACGCGGAGACTTTCGGCATTGATGACGATTTCTTCGCGCTGGGCGGCAATTCCATCCGCTGCATGAGGGCGGTCTCCATCGCGAATATCAGCAAGCTGTCCATTTCGGATATCTACCGTCTGAAAACGCCCGCGCGGATTTCGGAGGCGCTTTTCGGAATGGAGGAGGATGACTTCAGCGAGGAGCAGGCCCGCGGGATGTCTGTCACGGCGACGCCGGGCCAGCTGAACATGATGGACTATCAGTTTACCCACGCGAAATCCGTGATGTACAACATTCCCTCTTTGTACCGCATTGATGACAGGATCGGGGACGATCGCCTCGCGTCGGCGGTCAACGCTGTGATCCGCAATCACCCGGCGCTTTACACGGTGTTTGAGACGGACGAGGAATACAATTTTGTCCAGCGCTGCCGCCCGGATATGCTCCGTGACGTCCAATGGGAAGACATTGCGCCGGAGGATCTTCACAGCGCCATCGACGGCCTGGTCGCGCCATTCACGAGTCTCCGCTGCACGCCGCTGTTCAGGATCCGTCTGCTCAGATGCGGCCGGTTACGCTACCTGTTCATGGACATGCACCACATGATTTCCGACGGTTTTTCCGTCGGGGTGCTGCGGGAGAATATTCTGCGCGCGATCAGAGGAGAACCGCTGCCTGAGGATTACTATTATACCTTCCTGCTCCGGGAGCAGAAAGCAGCGCAGACGAGCGCCTACGCGGAGGCAAAGCAGTATTTCAGCAATCTGCTCGGCGATACCGACTGGTGCAACATCCCGAAGCCCGACTTCGCTTCCTGGGATTCCGAGGGTGCGGAGGAAATGATCGGCCTGTCGCTGACCCTGAAACAGATGGAGGAGGCGCAGGCACGCCTGAAAGCCTCCGGCAATGTGATCTGCCTGGCGGCCGGCGCGCTGGCCCTGCAGGAATACTGCAAGAAGGAAGATGTGCTGCTCAACTGGATCAACGACAACCGGTCAAGGGCCGGAAACGAAACGACTGTGGGACTTTTGTTCAAGATTCTCCCTGTAGCGCTGCATATGGATGAGTATTCCGGCGAAAAATCGCTCGTTGAAGAGATCCGGAGACAGACGGAAGCCGGATTTGTTCACAGCATCTGCGATTATCAGGAGATCACGGAACTTGCGCTGGAAGACTCCATCGAAATCAATTACCTGCCGGGGCTTGCCGACGCGGAAGAGCAGACGGATGAAACCGGAATCCTGGAGGAAGTGGAGCTTACCGAGGCACACAACGCTGCCGGCGAGCGCGTGGGCATGTACATTGGCGATATGGACGGGGTTCTCGCCGTTTCCTGCAGTTATCAGAAGCGCATCTACGCGCCGGGCAGCATGCGGAGGTTCCTTGAGCTGTTCCGGAAACACCTTCACGCGATCGTTCTTGAACCTTAACGGTAAAAGCATCCTGTGCTGTTCCGGCACAGAGGAGAGAAATCAATGAAAAAAATCGAACTGTCCGAAAACTTTACGTACGGCAAACTGATCGTGTACGCCCTGCCCAGCATCCTCAATATGCTGGTTTCCATTTCCTTTCAGATGGTGGACGGATATTTTGTGTCCAATCTGCTGGGGGTGTCAGCCTTTGCCGCGGTCAATCTCGTCATGCCGCTGTGTGTGGTGATGTTCGCGCTGGGGCTCATGTTCGGCACGGGATCAAGCGCCGTTGCCGCCAGGTACCTGGGGAGCGGTGAAGAGCAAAAGGCCCGGGAGATTTTCAGCTGCGCGGTTGTTTTCATGATCGTGGTGGGACTGATCCTCGGGGGCATTCTTGTGCTGCTGATGCCGGCCGTCGGCCGGATGGTGGGAGCGAGCGTGCATTCGCTGGACGACTGCGTCATTTACGGGCGCTGGGTGGCGGCCTTTCTGTTCGCGTTCATCATCACCTACGGGTTTCAGTCCCTGTGGGTCACGGCCGGAAAGGCCTGGCTGGGCACAGTGATTGCCGTCATCAACGGGGCAATGAACGCGGTGCTGGACTGGGTCTTCATGGTGCCCCTGAAAATGGGGGTCACCGGCGCGGCACTGGCCACCTCCCTTGCTGCCCTGACCGGCATGATCATCACCCTGGTCTATTTTGCCCGCCCCAACAGTTCTTCGCTGCGCCTTGCGATCCCGAAGCTCCGCTCCTTCAGGGAGATGGGCGCCGTATGCTTCAACGGCGCCTCCGAGATGGTGGACAGCGTATCGGGGAATCTGACCCAAATGGTGGTCAACGGGCAGCTGATGCGCTTTTACGGCGAGACCGGCGTGGCGGCCATGAGCGTGTTCGGATACATCGCTTCGGTGTTCCTGTCGATCTCCTACGGTTTTTCCAACGCGATCATCACGATTGCAGGATATAAAGTCGGCGAAAAGAAAAAACAGGAGATCCATGAATTGCTCAGGCGCTCAACGGTTCTGCAGATTCTGACCGGGGCGGTTATGGGCGTCCTGTGCTGGCTGCTGGCAAAACCCATCGCGACCCTGTACGTAGGCTATGACGAGGCGACCCTCGGACTGGCGGTGAAGGTGCTGAAGATCTCGTCAGTCGCGTGTCTGCTCTATGGCTTTGATACGTTCTGCGGCGCCTTCTTTACCGGCCTGGGAGACGGGCTGGGTTCCATCATCATCGCCTTTACGCTTTCACTGGCGGCGCCGGTTGGTTTCGTCCTGCTTCTCCCCGCGGTCTGGGGAGCCGAAGCTATCTGGTATCTGTATCCGGTGTTCACGCTGGCAACGGCAATCCTGTGCGCGGGGATGCTGAAATGGCGCTACCCCGCATGGATGCGGCAGCTGGAGAAAAACGGCTGGAATATTGATACGAAGGATTAAGATATGTAAAGGTATTTTGTTTTCTGATACGTTCAGATCAGTTCCGTCCGGCGAAGATGCCGGATCGGTTCGTCTGCACAGACGCTGATACAGCTTCCGTCCGTGTTTTCTCCCAGCGCGTACCATGCTTTACCGAAAAGCCGGATGGGCTCTCCTTCCGTGAAAGGTAGAACTTCAAAGCTCTGCGGAGCCAGATTCATTCCCAGACCTGTTGCTTTCATGACGCTTTCCTTCCATGTCCAGAGCCGGAAAAATCGCTCCACCGGGTCTTGTTTCATCCAGGCCAGTTCTGCACCGGTGTAAACCGCAGGTGCAACGTCGATCTTCGTCTCGTCGATCTCCTCGATGTCAGCACCGATAGTTGACGCCTCCCCGCAGGCCAGAATGCAGCAGGATCCGCTGTGGGAGATGCTGAAGGCCGGTCCGCCCGGAATGTACGGCTTTTCATACTGTGTGTACAGGATATCCCTTTCATCGGAGATCTTCATGACTTCCAGCAACAGCAGGCCCGCCCCAAGGCACAGCAGGCGGTCCCGTTCGAAACGGAAACGCTCTGATTTCTGCACCCGCAGCGGCATCAATTCCGCCAAACGGGAACGGTCCGCCTTCCGGACCGTTTCCGTCCGGATCGTGTAAATAAAAGCTTCATTCATCTATACATATTCCACACATTCTACCTCGTTTTTGAGCTTTTTGTGTCCGAAATAGGTCCGCCAATCTGACTAGCATCTTTTGCTATGAGCAATTTACTTAACCAATTATTTCGTTATGTCTCGTCAAAACTCCTGCTAATGTTTTCGTCAATGGCAGATTGTTGAAATGAATCACGTATGTCAGCAATTTCCTCTTCAGTAAAAAACTCAATACCTGAATGGCGTTCTAAAGCAATGTTACGATTACGTGTTTTGGAAAGCCCGAGTAACCAGTCTGTTGAAACATTACATGCCTGGGCAACAGAAAGAATGTTGGTTCCGCTTGGATCATGGCCGCTGTCTAGATAGCTTTTAAAAATCGACCGTGACATACCGCATTTATCAGCAAATTTCTGTTGGTTCATCTTCGGGTCTTCCTTTTTGGCTTCTTCGTATAGCCGTTTAAGGCGTCTGCCAAAGCCGTTGTCCTCTACACGAGCCATTATAATACCATGCCTCCAAATATAGATAATATAATAGATAAATAAGTGCCAAAGACGTTGGAATAGTTGACGTTGGATTTAATGCGGTATATTATAGCAACATAAAATAAAACGGGGGAGAAACGCAAATGAAGAAAATCTGTTTACTGCTCGTGTTCTGTCTGATCCTGTCAGCCTGTTCCGCTTTTGCGGAGGGAACGGCCGAGACCGCTGCCCTGGTCGAACAGGCTTGGGTCGCCATGGAAGCCGAAGATTATGAGACGGCCGTTCCGCTTCTTCAGAAAGCGGCGGATCTGGGTGACGCCACGGCACAGCGCCGGCTCGGGGCCTGCTACGGCGCAGGCCTGGGTATTCAAAGGGATGAGAAAGAAGCGGTGAAATACTTTCAGCTGGCCGCCGATCAGGGGGACATTCCGGCAAAATACAATCTTGCCTTCTGTTACCTGGAGGGGACAGGCGTGGCGCAGGACACGGGAAAGGCGGAAGAACTGCTTTTGTCCTGCGCTGATCAGGGCGACGCTGAATCGCAGTACGCACTGGGCTACTGCTACTTCGACGGAGATTACCTGAAGCAGGATTATGAAAAGGCCTCCAGGTATCTTCAGCTGGCCGCTGACCAGGGGATCGATGAGGCGTGCTATTACCTGGGCCTTTGTTACAAAAACGGATGGGGCGTGGAGCCGGATGATAAGAAAGCGGCGGATTATCTTCAGCGGGCCGCGGATCAGGGCGTGACTCCCGCGCAGTACAAACTGGGTGAAATGTATCAGCTGGGCGACGGTGTGGAACAGGACTACGACAAAGCGTTTCATTATTACAAACTCGCCGCGGATCAGGATGCTCCGGAAGCGCTGACAGCCGTAGGATATTTTTACGGACAGGGACTCGGAACAGAACAGAACCTGGACGAGATGCTGAAATACTACAACAGGGCTGCTGAGATGGGCGAGCCCATGGCGCAGTTCAACCTCGGATGCTGTTACCGTGACGGAACCGGGGTTAAACAGGACTATGGAAAAATGCACGAATACTACCGGCTGGCCGTCGAAAAGGGAAATGCCGACGCGCAGTTCAATCTCGGCTATGCCTACCAGGTCGGGCTGGGGGTGGATCCGGATTATAGCGAGGCGTACAGGCTCTACCAGCTGGCGGCGGACCAGGGGTTCCCCATCGCCATGTTTGCCGTCGGGGACTGCTACTACCTCGGAAACGGCGTGGAAAAGGATTTGCAGCAGGCCGCGGAATGGTACCGGAAATCCCTGGATGCCGGATATGTACCCGACGAGACCGATCAGGCGCATCTGAAAGAGGTCCTCGGGACCGAGGCCCCCGGGACGGAAGCCCCCGGGACGGAAGCTCCCGGGACGGAAGCCCCCGGGACGGAAGCGCCGGCGGCGGAGATGACTCCGGAGGAGCTTTACCAGGCCGGCATGGATGCTTATGCCGCGGAGGACTTCGCGAAGGCGATGGAATACTACCGGCGGGCGGCGGACGCCGGGAGCGTTGACGGATTGAGAAACATCGGCAATCTGTACGCCAACGGCGAAGGGGTGGAACCGGATCCGGGCAGGGCGCGGGAGTACTATGACCAGGCTGCCGCGCAGGGCGACGCGAAAGCGTTCTTTAACATCGGGGTGATGTATCAGTATGGTGAGAACGGGGAACCTGACACCGGCAAGGCCATTGAATACTATCAGAAATCCGGTGAGCTTGGCTTCACGGAGGCCTGGACGACGCTGGCATCCTTATATCTGTATGGCGAAGGGGTGGAGCAGGACACCGGCAAAGCCGTCGAATACTGGCAGAAGGCGGCGGACCTGGGCGATGCTTCGGTATGCTATACCCTGGGAAATATGTATTACAGCGGCGAAGGGGTGGAAAAGGATATCGGCAGGGCCGCGGAATACTGGCAGAAGGCGGCGGAGCAGGAAGATCCGGCGGCGATGTTCATGCTGGGCGAGTGCTGCCGGCTGGGACAGGGCCTGGAGAAAGACCCGGCCAAAGCGGCGGAATGGTACCGGAAAGCCATCGAAGCCGGATATGATCCGGACGAAAAGGAACTGGAGACGCTGAAGGCCGCGCTGGGAGAGGACTATTACGTATTTTTCCCGGAACCGGAGGAGGGAAAGGATTATTTCGTAAAGACGGTCAGTGTCCTGACAGGGAAGGAACAGAGCGGCAGCATGGACCTGCGGTTCTATACCCCGGCGCCGCATGTGCCGTATTACGGCCTGAAGGCGTATGTCAACTTCATGTATCAGACGGGGCTGACGGTGACGCCCCTGGACGGCGGCGTATGGGAGATCGCCAACCCCAACGGGACGAAGATCCTGGCGGATCCTTCCGCCGGGAAGATCGAGGCCGCGGACTGGGCGCGGTTCCAGATCCCGCCGCTGCCCTACACGACGATGGTTGGCATCAAGGATGCGCCCTGCGGATGGACGTATTATTCCGAAATGGTGTTTGAAGGAACGCCTGCTCCGGTGACCTTCGATTTCGCGAAATACGGCATTGCGCTTTACGCGGATGAGGAGGACGTATATCTGCCCCTGGAACTGCTGTCCACGATGTTCACGGACGTGGCGTGCAACTATGTGCTGTGGAACGGGGAATCGGTCCTGAAACCGGTGATGGACATCGAGAACATTTCCCTGATGCCTCTGGGGTGGTATGAGAGCAGATATATGCGCGCCCTGCTGACCGGGAAAAGCCGGCGGAAGGAGGACGTGATCCGTGAGGATTACGCGGAGCTCTGCTTTACCCTGGATCATTTCTTCGGTCATCCCGGCACGGCGATCCTGGACCGGGGCATCAGCGAAAAAGGCCTGGATGCCGCGCTGGACGACGTCCCGGAACTGGCATCCCTCAAAGACCGGCTGAAAGATCCCGATATGATCGAATACATGCTGGCATTGTACGACCTGTTCAATATCGGCCTGAATGACGGCCACTGCTCGCACTTCGGGCTCAATACCATGGCGCTTCCGGAATTCCCCTTCCCGGAGGTTCTGAAGAAGGTCGGGAACCGTGCCGCGTCGCTGCTTCAGACCAGGAGCTATTTCCATAATGAGATCACAAACGCGGTCAGGAAAGCGCGTGCTGCCGCCTGGGGGGACGACGTCTACCGGGAATGCGGGAGTACCGCTGTCATCCGGATCGATGCATTCCAGAGTGACAACGCGGGCTGGGAAGCATACTACGCCGGAAAGGGAGAGATCCCCATGGACGCCGTCGGCATTACCTGGACCGGCCTGAAGAGAGCCTCGGAGAATCCTTCGATCAGGAATATCCTGTTTGATCTGTCCGCGAATTCCGGCGGCAGCAACGATATGCTGTCGTATATGATCGACCTGATGTTCGGGGACAATGTTTTCCGCGGATACAACGTCCTGACCGGACAGGATGAGTACGCGGTGCTGCATTCGGACAAGAACCTGGACGGCGTGTTCGACGAGAAGGACGATGAAGTGAAGTATGACTTCAACTACGCCGTGCTGACCACGAGGGCCTCCTTCTCCTGCGGCAACCTGATGCCGGTCCTGATGCAGGACCACGGCGCGGTGCTCCTCGGCGAGCCCTCGGGCGGCGGCACCTGCGCCATACAGATCAGTACGCTGACGAACGGCGGAGAATACATGATGTCCAGCTGGCTCTGGGCTTTGCGGGACGCGAAGGGCGAATCCGTGGAAGGCGGATGCAAAACCGACCTGCCCATCGCGCGGATCGAGCCGGAGACGCCGACCCATGAGGATCCGCGGCTTTCCAACGGCGACTACACGCCCTTCTTTGACGACGTGATGCTGGACCGGATGATCAACGAATGGTTTGAGGAGAAGGCGCTGGCCCCCGCCGCGTGACCGGAACGGGAAAAGCAGGAGAAACAGGGTCCGTGATGCGGAATCCGCAAAAATGTTTCATATAGCGGCTGTTATTTTCCGGAAAATCGGGATTTCAATCTGGAATTATATCGCCGGTTTTCCGGAAATATGAGATAAAATCAAAAGTTTTATGTCCGCGCCAGGTCCGCCAAAAACGCCGGGAAGCCTTATCTGGCCAAGCTCGGAGGCCTGTTCCTCATTCCCACTCGATACCGCCAAACGCATCTTAAACATTTAT
>JAEEGH010021345.1_pt1 | contig 13382 bp, 12 predicted proteins | sample 9134181 | NCBI WGS metagenome assembly JAEEGH01 (sample SAMN16246544, study PRJNA631951) | gut metagenome | biome: gut microbiome; feature: rumen; material: DP-attached | host: Bos | place: Iran: Karaj | collected 2018-10
CGATCCTTGATCTTCATTCAAGCGATATTGTGAGCTATACGATCTCTGATCGTCCGGTGCTGTCCATGGTGATGGATATGGCGAAACAGGCATTGGCGGTTTTGCCTCCGGAGGCAAAACCAATCCTGCATTCCGATCAAGGGTGGCAGTACCAACATAAGCACTACCAGAAGTTGCTCAAGGATCATGGAATCGTTCAGAGTATGAGCAGAAAAGGCAACTGTCTTGATAATGCTGTGATGGAAAACTTCTTCGGTATTCTCAAGAGTGAATTGCTCTATCTGAAAGAGTTTGACTCTTTAGGGCAGTTCAAACAAGAACTAATTGAGTACCTTGACTACTACAACAATCGTAGAATCAAGGCAAAGCTTAAGGGCTTACCTCCTGCTGTTCACAGAAAGCAAGCCCTTGATGCCGCTTAATTTCCGTTTCGTGTCTAACTTTTTGGGTTCAGATCATTTACGCGGTGGTTTTCTTCATATTATGTTTTCCTTTTTATGATCACGGCATATACGTGATGTAGATGTAGGTCAGCTCTCCTTTGATAAACTCAAAGGAATAACTGTTGTTGGAAAAGTATTTTGTGGAAGGATGGGTATACTTGAACGTATCGGAATAATATCCGTTGTCGCCGTCATAGTGGCTGTAATTATCCGCTTCCGGTTCGCCGGCATTTGCTTTCAGCTCATCCATCGTCATAGTCAGAGGAAAATCGAATTTCAGAATATCCTGGGTCTCACCCGGATGATTCGGCAAATAAATCTGATTGACATAGCATTCATTGATCGGCTTTCCTGCATCCGTATCGTTAAGAACATACACCTGCGCGCTCCAATACTTGTCGAGATCGATCCTAAAGCCCGGGGACTGATAGTTGCTCTTTAAATTGTTGTTTGCATCCTCCAGATCGTTCGCGTTGAACGGAACAACGCCGGAATCGATCATATCCTGCAGCGTCGTTTCGCCGAGAATAAACTCTACTCCATTGATCCAGAAATGCATCTTATCAAAGTTCACATACATTACATCGCCGGCAGGCTCTTCCGTCTCCTCCGTCGGTTCCGGCGTCGGCTCTTCGGTAGGTTCCGGCGTCGGTTCTTCCGTCGGCTCGGCTGTGGGCTCCTCCGTAGGCTCAAGCGTCGGTTCCTCGGTGGGTTCTTCGGTAGGTTCCGGCGTCGGCTCTTCCGTCGGCTCGGCCATCGGTTCTTCTGTCTTGGTTTCCGGTTCCGTTACTTGATCAACTACTTTTGCAGCCAGAGAACAGCCGGTCATAAGGATCGCCATTAAAAAAGACAATACAAGAATCCAATATTTTTTCATTTTTATTCCTCCCTGTGATAATCACTCGACTATTATACACCCTGATATAAAAAAATCAACGTATACGAAATAATATAAATATGAAGATATAAAAGATCATCCTGTCAAAGAAGAATAAAAAAGCACAGCCGCCGTATATGCGTACTGTGCTTTTTTGATTGAACTATCTTCTTAATAGACTCGCATCGGAACGATCAGATAAAGGAACGCGTCGCCCTGCACCGGACGGATCACGCACGGGCTGATCGGACTGTTGAATTCCACATAGACCGTTTCATCCGAGATATTTTTGAGAATGTTCAGAATGTATTTCGGATTGAACGCGATGTCGATCGGTTCGCCGACGATGCTGACCTCCATCGTATCCTCGCCGCGGCCGACGAAGCTCTCCGCGCTCATGGTGAGCGTGTCGCCTTCAAAATGCAGCATCACGCTGTTGTTGCCTTCGCGCGCGATCAGCTGCGCGCGGTCGGTCATCGTATAGAGGTCTGCGGTGTTCACGAGCACGCGCGTTTTGCATTCCTTCGGAATGATGCGCTTGTAGTCGATGTAATTGCCGTCCAGAAGGCGCGCGGTCAGCCGCGTTTCGTTGACCTGCACGGTCAGATGCGTTTTGGTGATCGAGATCGTGACGTCCTGTTCGGTCTCCTCCGCCATCTTTGCGATCTCGGTAAGGACCTTGCCCTGCACGATCGTACGCGCTTCGGCGTTGGATTTTTCGGTGTGCAGATTCTTCATTGCAAACTGGAACGAGTCCGTCGCAACGAAGGTCAGAAGATCCGCGCCCGCTTCGATCAGCGCGCCGGTCAGCACCGGTCTGGAATCGTCGAGCGACACCGCAAAGACGGTATGGTCGATCATTTCGCGAAGCTGTTCCGCGTTGACGGTAATGTCGGTCACGTCGCCCTTTGCGCGCATGATCGGAAACTCGTCAAACTCGACGCACTGGAGACGCTGCTTCACTCTGCCGCTTCTGATCTTCAGGATCATGCCCTCCTGCTCGGCGGAAAGCGGTCCGTTCGGCAGTTTGCGGAGGATCTCCGAAAGGAACTTGCCCTTCAGAACGCATTTGCCCTCCTCCTCGACGTCCGCGGGCAGCACGCATTCCTTTTGGAACATCAGATCGGAGCAGGTCAGCTTCAATCCTTCCGACGTCGCTTCGATCAGTACGCCCTCCAGCGCCGGCATCGGCGAACGGACGGGCAGCGCTTTGATGACGGAAAGCACCCCGTTTGCGAGGTCTTCGGTTTGCATGGTAAACTTCATATCCAACGATTCCTTTCCGGCGGTTATCCACCATTTCTTTCCTTGTTTTCAGGAATGTTCTTTTTATTTTTGAGCAGTATTATCAGTAGACGGTGTGGAGAAGCGGGAAAACGCGGTCCCGTCCGCACGGCGCCTGTCTTTTTTCTGTGGGAAACGCGCGGACCGGTGTGTGGACGGAACCGTTCCTTTTCCACGGTTTCCACGCTGTCCGCACTGTCCCGAATCCATCCACTTTCCGCTTCCACAGAATGTGGAAAACTATCCTTCGCGGATCCGGACGCCGATGCTTTCCATCGTGTCGGCAAAGCTCTTGTCGTCCTCGATCATCTGCGCGATCTTTTTGCAGGCGGAGATCGCCGTCGTGTGATCGTCGCGGTCGAACAGCGTTGCGATCCGTTTATAAGGAAGACTTAAAAGCGTGTGGCAGAAATACATGGCGATCTGCCGCGGCAGGACCACTTCCTTGTCGCGCCGCTGCGACATCAGACTTTCGAGCGGGATCGAATAGTATTCCGCGACCGTTTCCTTGATGCGGTCCGGCGTTACGACGATATCCTGCTTCTGCGGAAGCATGTCCTTCATGGCTTCCTTTGCAAGATTCATCGTGAGCGGAAGGCGCTTGAGCTTTGCGTACGCCACGATGCGGTTTAAGCTCCCCTCCAGCTTACGGATGTTGTCGACGATGTTTTCCGCAATGAAATTGATGATCTCGTCATCGATCTCGACGTTCCGGTTCTGCGCGCGGTTTCTCAAAATCGCGGTCCTTGTTTCCAGATCCGGCGCCTGAATGTCCGCGACAAGTCCCCACTCGAACCGCGAGGAAAGCCGCTCCTCCAGCGCCTTGATCTCCTTCGGCGGACGGTCCGAGCTGATCACGATCTGCTTTCCCGCGTTGTGCAGGGTGTTGAAGGTGTTGAAAAACTCCTCCTGCACCGCCTGTTTTCCCGCGATGAACTGAATGTCGTCGATCATCAGAAGATCCACGTTGCGGTACCGCTGACGGAACTCGATATTCTTGCCGGCGCGCAGCGCTTCGATCATGTCGTTGGTGAACATCTCACTCGTCACATACACGATCCGCGCCGAGGGTTTCATTTCCTTCACGGCATGTCCGATCGCGTGCATCAGATGCGTTTTGCCCAGACCCACGCCGCCGTACAGGAAAAGCGGATTGTACGCTTTTCCCGGCGCTTCGACGACCGCGAGCGCCGCCGCGTGCGCGAAATTGTTTGACTTGCCGACGACGAAGTTTTCAAACGTATACTCCGGATTCAGCATCAGAGAGTTTAAGGGGACCTCTTCCGCCGCCGTTTCGATAAAGTCCTTCCGCTGCGCGGGCAGGATCAGAAGCACGCCGAGAACGTCCGGGTCCGCCTTCTGCACGGCGGCGCGGATGTGCTCGAAATAATACTCGTTGATCGTATTTTTGACGACGTCGTCGGGCGCTTCCAGCACAAGCACGCCGTTTTTCACGGCGACCGGATCAAGCGCGTCGATCCAGCGGTGAAACGTCACCGCCGAGATCTGCGGACGGATGCATTCCCGCGCGTCATACCAGATTTTTGTGAGTTCTTCCATGATTTTCCCCAATCCGATCCAAGGGGGTCCCGTTGGGATCTCCCGGACGCTTTTCTACCACTATTATCATAACAGATTTTTTTCGGAAAGAAAAGCGTTTTCCGGAAAAAAGGACCGGCCTTTCGGGGGCCGGTCCTTTCCGGGGGTCTTATTTTTTCTTTGGATGGTGCGTTTCGGTCCTATGTCCGTTTACGGCAGCGGCAGCTCGATCGCGCAGTCCGAAAGAACGGTCTCCTCCCATCCGAGCAGGTTGAATCCGTACGCCGGCATACCGATCGGCGCGTCGTCGACCGTCAGAACGATCGGATCACCCTTTTTGGATCCGTCCGTCGGATCGAGGATCGGCACGATTCCCGTGATCCGCACGATCTTCGGAACGAGTCGGATCGACCGGATTTCCGGAAGATCCTCCGCGTGGACCGGCAGCTCGATCTTCCAGCGGTCGCCGCCGAGACTGTTCGGCACGCTGTACTCGATGCGCTCGCCGTTCACATAGACGTCGAACTGCAGACCTTCGTGATACGTCAGAAGCGATTGCATCAGATTCTCGTCAAACGAATCCGGCAGAGTGTATGTGTTGATCGCGATCGTCATGCCGCCGGGCAGGAACGTCGTTTCCAGGTTCAGCGTCAGTCCGTCGAACGATACCGTGCGGTTTCCGATCCTTGCGGAATCTCCCGTTTCCATCACCGTCAGCGGCGCGGAGCCGGAAAGCGTCAGCTCGCAGGTCTTCGCTTCATGCTTGTTGCCCGCGGTCGTGTCAAACGAGAATTGATGCTTCACCCGTGCAACGTTGTATTCGATCTCCGGATCGTCGCAGTTGTAGATGTAATAATACAGCGTCATTTCGACTGTTCCGTCGGGCAGAGGCGTACTGAGATCGATATCCGTCTGCATGGTGAATCCGTTTGCCTCCTTCTTATCGAAGATCGGGATCACGCCGTGTCCGTAGCCGCCGAAATCATACGGCGTACCGTTGACCGTGCCGAGCACATGAGCGGTCAGCATATCGAGATTGTGCCTGTGCGCGATCTCGCTGTTTCCGAAGCCGACCAGAAAATCGCCTGCGAACGGACATTCAAAGTGCGCGTTGACGATCAGCCGGCTGCCGTCGTAATAGAGCTCTTTCAGCTCCGGTTTCAGCGACAGCAGATACGCGTATTCGTCCGGATCGACCGCGGGATGCTCGTCTGTTCCTGCCGCTTCTTTGTTGAGTTCCGCATCGTTTGGCAGTTCGCCGGAATAGCTTCCGATCAGTTCCGCAGCGCCGCCTTTATCTTCCGCGCGGGTGTTTTCGATCGCCTGTTCGATCTCTTTGACCGGTTCGTGTTCGTCCGGCTGCTGCATGAAGTAGCTGTCGGTCGTCGTTTCCGGATGCGCAAGACGGTACAGTCCGTCCGCAACGCCCGGTACGGTAAAGCCGAGCGTGAGATAGATCACGGCGCACGCCGCCGCGGCGATCGCCAACGGACGCAGCACCCGCATTGCGGAGCGGTTTTTCGGCAGTTTCCGGTCGATCCTTGCCTGAATGCGCGCCGCCGTACGCTCGTCCATGACGTTCGTTTCGCCGAGTATGCCGCAGAGCGTTTCCCGCTGCGTTTCGTTCATATTGTCAAATGTGTGTTCCAGCTTGTTTTTCATGGTTCTTCTCCTTTCCATGCTTCTCTGATCTTTGCGAGCGCGCGCTTTGCACGCTGAACGACGGTATTCGGCTTCATATCGAGCCGGTCGCCGATCTCGGCGCTCGTCATGCCGAGCCAGTATTTCGAGAGCAGGATCGTCGCGTCCGGTTCCCCGAGCGCAAGGATCCGTTCGATGAGCTCGTCCCGGGAGATCTTCGCGATCGCTTCCTCCTCGGCGGAGCGCTCGGCGGCCGTTTCGTCCCAGAGCGCGTCCTCCTTCGGTACCGGCAGCCGCTTCGACCTTCTGACAAGGTCCATGGCCCTGTGTTCCGTCGTTTTGATGAGATAGGACCGAAACGATGTTTCCCGGTCGTTCAGCCTTTTCCGGTGCCTGTACAGGTACAGAAAGACGTCCGCGACGCATTCCTCAACGTCGTCGTCCGGAAAGCCCTTAAGAACGCGGCGCGCGGCTGCGTACGCAAGCCCGCCGTATTCCCGGAACAGCGTCCGGATCCAGACGTCCGGATCGGTTTTTTTCAGCGTTTGATCGTTTGTCAAATCGATCCTCCTTTCCGTTTTGAACATGTTCTGCAAAGAAAGCGTCTCAAGAGAAGAAAAAGTGACGCAATGCGCAAAAAAAACCCCGATATGACACATGATAACTGTGAAACGCGAAAAAAATGCAACAGAAATATGTCCGAAAAGAAAAGTTTTCCGCCGTATCCTTGCATCCGGCAGGGCGCGGCGGTATAATCGAAACGACAAAAGAGGTGTATTATGAAACAAAAATTCAGACCGATCGTCAATTCCGATCTGATCGGCGACTTCATCACCATAGAGCTGCCCGGCTTTCCGGGCGCGCATCCGAAGCCGGAGCCGTGCCGCGTCCACTATCTTACAATGGGCAGCGGCGAGCCGCTTCTGCTCGTGCATTCCGTGGCGCAGTCGATCTACACCTGGCGTACGCTGATGCCGAAGCTTGCCGAAAGCTACTGCGTGATCGCGATCGACCTTCCGGGCTTCGGACATTCCGACCGCCCGCTTTCGCTGAACTATTCGATGGACGAGACGGCGGACGTGCTCGTGAAGTGTCTCGACGCGCTCGGCGTCAAAAAAACGCACGCGCTCGGCGTCACCATGGGCGCGCTCTATACGATGTACGCCGCGGTGAAGTATCCGGACCGCTTTATGAAGGTCATTGCGCTGACGCCCGGCGGGATCACGGAACGGATGCCGAAGAAGATCCGGCGGCTCGAAGGACCGTTCGGCGCGCTCTTCCGCGAGCTGTACAGCAAGAAGGATTTTCAGACTTATCTGCCGCTGTTCTATTACGACGGCACGATCTGCACCGATACGGTCGTCGATCAGTATTACAGGACCTGCGACGATCACGCGTCGCGGCAGGCGATCATGTACGCGATCCGAAACTTTGACGAGGAGTACGCGCTCGACGCGGTCAAACGGGCGGGACGCGAGTTCTTCATCATCTGGGGCGACGAGGACCGGCTGCAGCCGATCGGCAGGATCTTTGAGCTCAAGGAGATGCTGCCGGACAGCGTGTTCCACAGCATCCGCAACACAGGACACTGGATGCATGAGGAGAAGGCGGCGCAGATCGCGGAGGCGGCGGACCGCTACATCCGCTATCAGGGAGAGGAACAATGATTGACACTTTTGCGCTCGGCGATACGGTTCGCATGAAGAAGCCGCACGCCTGCGGAAACGATCTTTGGACGATCACGCGGACCGGCGCGGACGTCAAGATCAAATGCCTCGGATGCGGGCGCGTCGTAATGCTCGACCGGCTCGATTTTATGAAGGCGGCAAAGAAGATCACGGAGAAAGAGACGGAGTAAATGGAAAAGAAACTGGTCGAGCTGAAGCGCGTCACGATGGCGACGGTCGCACAGATGCAGAAGGAAGCGGAGAAGCGCAACGAGTCGCTGGAGGGCGGCGTTGCGTGGCGCGCGCTGGACTTTATGCTGTATCTTGTGATGATCGTGCTCATTATGTTTGCGATCCGCACGGTGCTTGTCGATCCGGTGCGCGTGGACGGCCGCTCGATGCTCGATACGCTGACCGACGGCGAGGTCATGCTGGTCGACCGCACGGCGTATACGTTCAAAACGCCGGAGCGCGGCGACATCGTGCTGTGCTATTATCCGGACGAATACTATACCTCGCAGGAGCTCGCTTACGCAACGCGCGTCAAGCGCGTGGTCGCCGTTGCGGGCGATACGATCGAAACGATTGACGGGGACGTATACATCAACGGCGAGCGGATCGACGAGCCGTACCTGAACCCGGAACGCATCGGCGGGCAGTACATCGCGCGGCAGACGATCCCCTCCGGCTGCGTCTATGTGCTCGGCGACAACCGCGCGGTCAGCCGCGATTCGCGCTATGAGACCGTCGGTCCGATCCCGCTCTTCCGCATCGTCGGCAAGGTGCGGCTGGTGATCTATCCCTTTCGGAACGCACATCTGATCTGACCATGAATACACGCACGGAACGGTATCGAAACGAACATCGCGCGCAGAACATTCTGAGCTGGATCTTTTCCGGGCTCATCGGTCTTGCGATCGTGTTCGGCGTGCTGTTTGTGTGGTTTTCACCGGCATACATCGCGGACGAATCCATGCAGCCGACGCTTTTGAAGGGCGACACGGTCTTTTATGACCGGGTATACCGGCATTTTCGCGCGTTTTCCCGCGGGGACATGGTCGTGTACCGCGATCCGGAAACGGAGGAGCTTTTGATCAAGCGCGTGGTCGCGCTCGGCGGGGAAACGATCGAGGCGAAGAACGGCGTGCTGATCATAGACGGAAAGTACGGACTGGACGAACGGCGCTACACGGCGACGGACCCGATCGACTTTCCCGAAACGAAGGTGCCGGAGGGCAAGGTATTCGTGCTGTCCGACGACCGGAACTACGGCGAGGACAGCCGGAAGGAAACGATCGGCTGTCTCGGACCCGAGGACATTCTCGGCATCGTGCGCGTACGCATGCGCGACTTTACGTTTTTCACGAACGAGTCTTGACGGATCCGGCGGAATTTGATATAGTAGACCCGACGCAGGGGCGCCGAACGACCTTCGGCTGAGAAGCACCCTTGGAACCTGTTGGGTCATGCCATCGTAGGAAGCGTAGCCATACAAGCGTTTTCGGATGCCGTCCCGGCGGGGGCGGCATCATTTATTTTCGGAGGGTAAGGAAATGGAACAGAAGAAAAAAATCACAACACTGCAGCTTGTTGAAAGCGCTTTGATGATTGCGATCGCAACCGTTTGCAGTATGGTAAAGATCGACCTGCCGTTCGGCGGCGGCGTTACGATCTTAAGCATGCTGCCGATCGTGATCATCAGCCATCGTTACGGCTGGAAATGGGGCGTGCTCGTTGCGTTCACCTACAGCGTCGGTCAGCTGCTCCTCGGACTGGACAACGTTGCCTACGGAACGACTTTTTTGATGGGTGCGGGAATCGTCCTTCTGGACTACATTGTTGCGTATACCGTGATCGGTCTTTCCGGCGTGTTCGGGCAGAAGAGAAGCTCGGTCGCCATCGGCATTGCCGTGACGTTTACGCTCCGGTTCCTGTGCCACTATCTGACCGGCGCATGGATCTGGGGCGTTTGGATGCCGGAGGAGTTCATGGGCATGAAGATGGTCAGTCCCTGGATCTATTCCGCGCTGTATAACGGATGGTACATGCTGTTCGAGCTGGTCGCGACCGAGATCGTCGCCATGCTGATCTATCAGCCTTTGAAACCGTATTTTTGCGGAGAGCAGTTTGGTCTCAAAAAAGAAGCGTAACGGCTTCGGAAACGAAAAACGGACGCCGGCTTGTCTTTTACGGTCAAGCCGGCGTTTTCTGTTTTGTTGCGGTTTTGTCTCTCCCTCCGTCTGCCTGACGGCAGACACCTCCCCCGTCAGGAGGAGGTGCCGGTATCTTCAAAGCCGATTCGCCTGTCCTGAGGACGTCGACCCGCCCTTGTCAGGAGGCGTGGAGATGAGCGCCCGCAGAGCGGGATGAAGCGAATCGGAAGCGCGGGTCGAACAGGAAGCAGAAGGAGTGCATACGACGCGCTGCGACCATGTGAGACCATCGGTGGCGGACGAAGTCCGGCGGGAGGGTAGTAAATACTTTGCGCCTTGCGGCGCAGTGATATCTGCCTTCGGCAGGTGATATATTGCTTCGCAATGTGATATCCGCTTCGCGGGTGATATATGCCCTGCGGGCATGTTCAGGAAGATTCTCCTGCGGAGAATCATCTGATGATATCCCCCCTCATCCGATCCCTGCGGGACCACCTTCCCCACCAAAGGGGGAAGGCTTGTGGGTGCGCATATAGATTTGTAGGGGAGATGGCGACGCGCGATTCAACGCGCGACGGCACCGCTGAAACGGAGCAAAGCGGGGTGTAAAATCCTCCCGGACGCCACGCAAACATCGCAACAACAGAAAGACAATCCCTCCGTCTCGGCTTCGCCGATCCACCTCCCTTTACACAAGGGAGGCTTTTGGAACCGACGTCACATCGATCCGTCAAATCCGGCGACATGCGCGGCGGATTTGACTCCTTGCGAGGTCGCCGCCGGGGAATACGCAGAATGACAGGCGGAAGCCGAAAAAAACGGTCTGTTGAAACATCGTTTCAACAGACCGAGGGGAGACCGGTGAGAATGGTATCAGAAGCCGTGTTCTTCGTCCCGAAGCTGTACTGATGTACTGCGAGAGGGCGAAAACGCGGCTAATTTGCGGCAAAACCGATAAAAGAAAGGGCGTTATGCCCTTTCTTCGTTGCAGAATCATTTCATTTTTGGCCGCAAATGGTCTGGTGCCGTTAACGCCGGTCTCAGCCCGTGAACGGGTCGTCCTGATGCGGCATCGGGGTGACCTGCGGCTCGGGCGTATAATCCTCCTCGCCGGGTGTTGCGGTCGGCTGTTCGCCGGGCTGCTCGCCGTCCGGACCGGGCGTTTCGGGCGCAAAGGACGGCGGCGCGGGCGTGTCGATCACATGTCCCGACTCGTACGGCGAGATATTGACGCCACCCTTGCTGTACAGGTAGATCGTGGCGGTCGAATACCCCTTGCCGATGAACGCCGACGCCTCGTCCATGATCTCCGTCCAATGCTTTTGCAGCAGCATCAGCTTCGTTTCGAGGTTCGATGTGTCACCGACCTCGATCGTGTAGGAGCTGCCCTCGACGTACATGCGGATCTGCATCAGCTCGGTCATGTCGATCCGGTTGATGCGCGGCGTACGGTCCAAAAGCCCCAGCTCCTTGAGCTTGGTCAGCAGCCGGACCAGCGCCGCGACCTGAATGTCGCTCGTGTCGCCGAGCCGCGTGCCGTTGACCGCGCTGGAAATGCTCATGCCGTCGGCGATCAGAAGCCCGTTTGCGCTCTCTGCCGCCGCGTTCAGCACCGTGCCGCTTTCGTCGATGATCGCAAGGTATTCATTCTGCGGACCCCAGCGGACGCACGCCGCCTCGTCGCGCTTGTGCACCGTGATGCTGATCGTCGACGGGAAGGAATACCGCACCGTCGCGTCCAGATACGGATCCGCCTCGCGGATGTGCTGTTCAACGTCGCGCGTGCTGATCAGAAGCGCGCTCTTCTTTTTCATGCTCGATTCGAGACCGGAAAGATCAATGATGCGCTGGGTCGTATACCCCTCCGGCACATGCGGGACGCTGATCTTTTGAAGCCGCGTGACAAACCACGTCATGCCCAGAAGAAGCACAAGCGCCAGACCGCCGAACAGCATGGTCGACATGCTGCGCTGCCGCTGCCGTTTCCGTTCGGCGCGCTTCAGCTCCGCCTGCTTCGCTTCTTCACGGGCGCGCTTCTTCGCGCGCGCTTCGCTTCGCGCGCGCGCCTCGTCATATTCGCGCTTTGCTTCGGTCTCGTTGCGGACGACGGTCGTCGTCGCCTTCGGCGCATCCTTGCGCTTGCCGTAACGCACCTTCTTTTTGCCGACGCGCCGCCCGTACCGGTCGAAGCGGAACTGCGGCGTTTCGGAGGGCTTGTCCTTTTTGCGTCCTTTTTCGGGCGCGGCGGGACGTTCGGACGGCTCTTCGCGGTCCTCCGCGTCCGATCCGTCCGGTTCCTCCGGTGCGATATCCTCCTGCGGCTCCTCCGGCTCTTCCTCGTCCGAAGCGAACAGGTCGATCGTTTCCTCGTCTCTGCCCGCTTCGTCGTCAAACAGGAAGCTCGTGCGGTCGCCGTCTTTCTTGTTATTCGCCAATGCTTTCTTCCTTTCGTGTGATCAATCCGCCCAGGGCGGCGATCACGCTGTCCATTCGTTCATAGCCGCGCTCGATCCGCTCCGCATGCAGGATCCGCGTCTCGCCCTCTGCCTGAAGTCCCGCAAGCGCGAGCGCCGCGCCGCCGCGCAGATCGTGCGCCGTCACGCATGCGCCGTGCAGCCGTTCGACGCCGGTGATGATCGCCGTGCGGTCGAGGATGCGGTTTTCCGCGCCCATTTTTTTGAGCTCCTGCGCGTGACGGAAGCGGCTTTCAAACACGTTCTCCGTCAGCACCGAGGTCCCGTCCGCGACCGAGAGAAGCGCGAACAGCTGCGGCTGCAGATCGGTCGGGAAGCCCGGGTACGGTCGCGTTTCGGTAAACCCGATCGCCCGCGGTCTTTTCGGCGCCCGGATCCGCACGGAATCCGTCTGTCTTGTGACAAGGCAGCCGCATTCCGAAAGCTTAAAGAGCAGCGGTTCGACCGTCTCCGGCTGCGCGCCGGTCACGGTGACGTCGCCGCCGGTGATCGCGCCCGAGAGCAGGTATGTGCCGGTCACGATGCGGTCCGGCATGACGCGATAGCTTACGCCGTGCCCCTTTAAGACGCCTTCGATCACGACCGCGGGCGTGCCCGCACCGTGTACGCAAAACCCGCAGGCGCATAAAAACCGTTCAAGATCGACGATCTCCGGCTCGCACGCCGCGTTTCGGATCGTCGTTGTGCCTGCCGCGCGGCATGCGGCAAGCATGATATTTTCGGTCGCGCCGACGCTCGGATACCCGAGATCGACCGTCGCGCCTTGTAAGCTCCCGCCCGCGCAGCGGATGCGTCCGCCCTCCTCCGTGATCTTCGCGTTCAGCGCGCGAAGGCCTTTGAGATGCAGGTCGATCGGCCGGTTGCCGATCTCGCAGCCGCCGGGATACGGCGCGTCTGCCGCGCCGAAGCGGGAAAGCACCGAACCGAGCAGAAAGATCGACGAGCGGAGCTCGCCGGAAAGCGCCGTCGGCAGCACACAATTGTTCGCCGTGCGGCTGTCGACGATCAGCGCGTCCCCCTCCCGCTTTACCGTACAGCCGAGCGATCTGAGGATTCTCAGCATGTTTTCCGTGTCGCGGATCACGGGAACGTTTTTAAGCTCGATCGGCTCCTCGATGAGAAGCGTCGCCGCAAGGATCGGCAGCGCCGCGTTTTTGGAGCCCTGGACCGGAACCGATCCGTTCAGCACGGAGCCGCCGCTGATCAGCCAATGAGACATATTCAAACTTCCTTCCGCATGATACCACATCTTATGCGGCACGCCGGAAGCAGGTGCTCAGCTTCGCGGGCTCAGGTCGCGCGAG
>JAEEGH010021348.1_pt1 | contig 13382 bp, 8 predicted proteins | sample 9134181 | NCBI WGS metagenome assembly JAEEGH01 (sample SAMN16246544, study PRJNA631951) | gut metagenome | biome: gut microbiome; feature: rumen; material: DP-attached | host: Bos | place: Iran: Karaj | collected 2018-10
GTGGTGAAACGCTGTGGGTGGAGGTCGCTATTGTAGCGGCCTTCGCTTTTTGTTATGAGCCCCCGTTGGGGGCATGTTAATTGGTGACACCAATTAGATAGGGCCAAGGCCCTATCCTATGTTATTTCGCCCTTACAGGGCGGTTTTTTATCCGTATCCGGATGCACAGGGGCGCCCCTGTTCCCAGGGGCAAGCCCCTGGGCTAGGATATTTGCCCCCGTTGGGGGCGTGGATATGCCCTGAAAGGGCAATATAACCTAGGGTAGGGGCTCGCCCCTACCATGGAGGGATCACCCTCCATCCCGCCCCTGTAAGGGGCAAATAACAATTATTCCGCCCCTACAGGGCGTTTTTTTATATCCGTACCGGATATACACAGGGGCAAGCCCCTGGGCTAGGTTATTTCGCCCTTTGACTTTCCCTTCGGCCGTCGAGCTAAACCTTCAGGGCGTGCTCCCTCGGCCCGCATCGGCCTTCTTTTGTATGGGCAAGCGTTAACTCGTTACCCGTTAATCGGCACTTTATTTACCTGTCCTCTTTTGAGCTTGTCCCCTTTGGGCGGCTACAGGTGCATAGTCATGCAGGTGGGGATGAGGAGGGTTTGAGCGTCGCGACGGAGGTCCTTGGTGTAGATGAGGTAACGGTCGCTGATGCGGCTGGAGAATTTCTTGCAGAACTCGTCGAGCGACTTGTGGCTCTTGTAACCGGACGACTTGACCTCGATGGGCCAGATCTTGGCGCCACGCGAGAGGATGAAATCGACCTCGTAGTTGTGGTTGGAAGTCTCGGAGGGCCAGGTGTGGTAGAAGAGTTTGTTGCCCGTGGCGGTGAGCACTTGCGCCACGATGTTCTCATAGACATAGCCCAGATTGGCCGAGAGCTTGTCGGAGAGGAGCTTCTGGTAGATGATGTTCTCGGTGATGTCCTTGTCCCAGAAGGCGAGGGTGATGAAAAGGCCGGTGTCGCCCACATACATCTTGTATTGGCTGTAGTCGGTATTGAGCGGAAGTCCTACGTTGACTACGTCTTCCTCGGACGCGACTCGGCCAAACGAGCGAGCCCGATGGCGCTCGCTGCTCCCTCGGTTGGGATCATCGACATGATGGGCGAAATTGACGGTAAGGCTGTCTTCGAGGCTTCGGAGAATCTCATCGAGGGTGTCTTTGTCCTCGCTGCGTCCGAGGACGCTGGTGACCTGATAGCGAGAGGCGTTCTTGGTGAGCTCTGCAGGGATGGCCGAGAAGAGCCGCGAGGCCTTGCCCGAGGGGTCGATCTTGATGAAATCGTCGAGGTAGAGCTCGATAATCTCACGTTTCTTCTTGTCGACATCGGAGAGGTTGTTGGTGTCGAGATAGGTGTTCACGGCCTGTGGCATACCGCCTACAAGCATGTAAAGGCGGAAATCGCGCATGAGCTTGCGGCAGACAGCATCGCCCAAGTCTGCCATAATAGATCTTTATTTTTTTGCAAAGATACATATTTTTATTGAATCCCCGAATTTTTTACGAGAAAAATGTATGGAATCCCTAAATTTTATTACTGGATTATGTATGGAATCGCAGGAAATCTGGAGGTTGGGAGCCTGGAATCGATTCTGGGCAAGTGGAACCTGATGCGTGACGGAACCGGAATATCCGCACATCACGACGGAAGAGCTGGCTCGCGAGTGCGGTTTCTACTTCGACAAGCTCAGCAACCGGTTTCAAGATTCAAGATTCAGGTTCCAAGTTTGTGAGCGCACTGAAATGGATCTTGGCTATCGCCTTCCTCCTTCTCGCCTCGGTAGTGCTCGTGCGAGCACGGCACTGACACTCGGCTCGGCGTCGGTTTTGGATACTCATCGGCCTTATCGGCCTGATCATTACGGTGAAGGTCTGCTTACGGAAATGGTAGGCAGGCCTTTTTATATCAAAATCGCTGTTTGGAGGTGACAGATGAGGGGGTAAAGTGAAGAAAAATGTTAAAAATTCAACTTTATCGTTGGAAAATGATGTGTATATGAGAAAAAAGTTGTATCTTTGCACCGTCAAAAGAAAACTATATGGTAACGATTGAGGAAGTAAAAGCGTTTCTGGATCAGTTCAATATCAAGGCGCAGGTGTTTGGAATCTTCTTTAGAAATGACAGATCCAAGAACCGGGAAGCACTGTTGGAGTTGGACATTACGCCCATGCAGCGTGAGGTGATTGTGAAGAGCTTGCAGGTGCAGGACTATGTGGAAGGACCGGTCATCGATGTGCTGAACAAGGAAAGCGAGATGTGGGTCTTCGGCAAGGACGTGAAAGGACGCGAGGTGTATATCAAGATTACACTGGGATACCAGAATGGCCAGACCATCTGCATATCGTTCCATGTTGCTGAGCATCCATTGGTGTATCCGTTTAAATAGGTTGAGTTATGAAAGTACTGAACAGTCCATTGACAGGTAAGCCCATGAGGGTGGTGTATGAACCCGACACGATGACCTTTCGTGGCGAGAAGTTCGATTGTGTATACATGTCATTTCGCGATGACGAGAGTGGCGAGAGCTTTACCACTACGGAAAGCGATGGGGTGTGGTACAATCAGGTGACGAACCAGTATCGCGAGAAGCACGGGATTCCATACCAGGATGAGATTATCGCCTTGCGCGAACGGTATGGGGTGAGTGCTGCAAAGATGGCTCTGATTTTGGGCTTCGGCACAAACCAATACCGGCTCTATGAGGAGGGCGAGGTGCCCAGCGAGAGCAACGGGAAAATGATTCGAAGCGCAATGAACCCGAAAGTATTCCTTGACCTGGTTCGGAGTTCGCGGAATCAGCTGACGGAGAAGGAGTTCGCGAAGATTACGGCACAGGTTGAGGCCGTGATAGCACGGTCTGAATCGTGGCATGACGAGGTTTATGTGAGTGAGCGGCTGTTCCTGAGCGGTCGCGGGCTGGCAAACGGGTTTGCACCACAGTCTGTGGGGCGGCTGAAGAATCTGCTGCTGTACGTGCTGGGGCAGATGGGCGAGACGTTCCAGACCAAGATGAACAAAGTGCTGTTTTATATCGACTTCCTGTCGTACCGCGAGCGGGGGATGGCTATTTCGGGGCTGGCGTATCAGGCCATCGAATTCGGGCCTGTGCCTCAGCGTTGGGACCGCGTTTACAGTGCGTTTGACGAGGTGCAGGAGCAACTGCGGCTGGTTCAGGGGCAGGAGTGCATGTCGCTGCTGGCCGGTGGCGAGGCGGACATGAGCGCGTTCACGGAGGCGGAGATGGCCGTAATTGACGAGGTGTGCGGGAAACTTCGCGACATGACCTCGCGGGCTGTGTCAAAGATGAGCCACGAGGAGACCGCCTGGAAGGAGCACGTGGGCAAGCCGGAGACCATCCCGTTCAGCGAGGCGTTCAAGCTGGTGGGGGTGTAGGAAGGTTTGAAGTGCCAGAATGGCATTTCATAATTAGATGGGGTCGGTGCTTGCGCATCGGCCTTTCGTCTTGTTAAAATGTTAAAAGTTAAATCGGCCGTTGAACGCAACGTGTCGTTGCCCTACGGGCGAGCCTGCTCACGCTCGGGATAGCTCAAGCAAGCTTGGCTCTCCGCTCGCTCAATCGCAGCCTTCGACAAGAATTCGGAGAAGTGGGCGTATGTGCTTCAGGCGGATCTGTACAACAAGCTCTCGCAGAGCAAGGTGATCCAGGAGGCGGCTCTGCGCAGCGGTATCGCCAAGGGGGCCATCAACGCGGCTTGGGATGCTATCGGCCAACCCTGCATTATAGCCGCCCCTTGCCATAGGGGCTCTAAATCTACACGGTTGACGGCTCTACGCCTACCGACCAGAGCCTGGAGTATGAAGAGCCCATCACCCTGAGCGAGACCACGACCATCAAGGCCATCGCCATCAAGGACGGAGTAAGCTCCAGCGTGACCAGCCGCACCTACACCAAGGGCTCCAATGCCGGCGGTGATGATGAACCGGGTGGGGATGACCATTAATCGGGTATAGCTTAAGGCTTACGGCTTAGGGGCTTAAAGTAGCTTACGGGTTACAGCTTACGGCTTAGAAGGGATGGACACCCTGCATTATAGCCGCCCCTTCACCGGAGGGGCTCTAAAGGTATAAGGAGTATTATAACCCTGCATAAAAGAATCCCGCCGGCTGGCGGGATTCTTTTGTTTTAGTAAGTGATGTCGATGACTGGTCGGAGGAAGACTGCTTTCGAGTAGGGCGTGTTATAATTGAACTGAGGTTCATTATTAACCATTTTGGTCATACCCCAATAGAGTATGTTGCTTTCTAAGAAGAAATAGTATGGTGACTTATTGTTCTCGTCATAGCTCATGACATAGTCGGTGTTCTTAGAGAAGTTTTTACATTCTTCCAGGGTGGGGAGGCGCCAGTTATCGGTTTCTGTAGCCAGGTAAGGCTTGGCGAGGTTTGCCATGGGGGTAACGAAGCTGTTGAGCCAGTCGGCATCCGTGGTGCCATTATCTCCTGCTCTTTCTGCTGGAGCTGTGTAATTGACATTGTTCTTGGACAGGAGTACCACCTTGTGGGTGGAAGCGTCAGCGGAGACGACATAGTAGCCGCAGTAGGTCTTGCCTGCTTCCGGCAGCGTGTTGTAGTCGTTGAAGTCAAAATCGATCTCCTTACTGCTGCCCCAAGCCTCACTGGTCAGGGAGGCCCTGATGGTGACGCCCTGAGTGGCATTGTAAGTTCCTTTGATCGCCACACTGTGGTTGGCCGTGAAGGACTCTGAGCCCGTGTAGACAAAGGTCTTGTCCTCTCCGTTCTGACGGAAGGTGATGGTGATGACAGGCTTGCCTTTGGAAGGGAAACACAGCGTCTCTGAGGCTGACTGCCAGGAGCCTTCTCCGGCATCGGTCAGACTGACAGAGCAGCTGCCGTCGGGATCTGCATACGTGCCGTTGAGTTGGACAGCCTGATAGACCGGACTGACGGCGACTGTGACCTGGTCGACATTCTCTGGCACACTGGTAATGGAGACGCTGGAGATCTTGAAGACCTTCCGTTCGAGTTGCAGGTCGACATATTGGGTCTTACCTTCATCGAGCCTGATCTGGTGCTGTTTCATCAGCAGGTCGCCCATGGCCTGACCTTCGGCCTGTGTGACCTTACTTTCCGGGGAGGCATTTCCCTGGACTGGCAGGGAGAAGGGCGTGAGGCAGGGACCTGCCACGGCATAGATGTCGTAGGTACCGGCTGAGAGGGTAGAGGATATGTACTCATCATCCTCGTCGGGCGAGAGAATCTGGACACAGGTACCGTCGCCATCAAACAGATAGAGCCGTCCGTCCAAGGCATTGGCATCGCCGCGTGTCTGGATGCGGAGCTGACTGGCGGGTGTCAGGTCGGACTCGGGGTTCATCACTTCCTCAGAACAGCTGCTGAGGGTTAACATGCCGCATAATGCGGTCGCAAGAGTTACATTTAACTGTTTCATTGTTGCGCTTTTTATAGATTTGACTTAGCGTTAACTGAGTGCAAAGGTAATAAGAAATCATGAAACACCAAAATAAAAAGGAATCTTTTTTTCAGAAAATAAAAATAAATGCGATTAAATTTTGTTATTTGGGCGCTTTTTCTTACCTTTGCAGCGATTTTGAAGTTGGTAAGGAAATGAGAAATCCGTTTGACAAGATATTAAACTGGTATTTTACAAAGAATTCACTGCCCTATTGGTGCATTTTCCTGATTGATTGCGCCATCATTATCTGCAGTGGATTGTTGACTTATTGGATTTTCAATGATGCCAACACGCTATACGAGAATACGCTGCAAGTGTTGAACACATTGGTCTGTTTTGTGCTCTTGAGCATTCCCGGCTTCAGGATATTCCATACCTATTCGGGATTCATGCGCTATGCCTCGTTTGTCGACCTGATGCGTGTGGTGTATGGCAATGCCGTGTCGCTGGTACTGGTGCTGGGGGCCCAGTATGGGATGGAGCATCTGCCAGGTCACCTCTTTGTCCATTTCAACACGACGAGCATTTTCCTGATCTATCTGATAGCCACCCTGATGATGTGGGCGCTGCGTATCTTCGTGAAGACACTTTACGATGTGGCATTCTCGAACTCGAGAGCAGTGCGTGTGCTGATCTATGGTGCCATGTCGGGTGGTGTGGGTCTGGCGAAGAATATCCAGAACCAGCGGCCGAGGCGCTATGTGGTGAAGGGCTTTATCTCGCATTTCAAGAAAGCCAAGCATCAGCAGATCATGGGTGAGAAGGTCTATTCCGTGGAGGATGACCTGGCCGACGTGATCAAGAAGAATGATATCGAAGCCGTGCTGGTATCACCATACAGGGTTAATGATTTCCGGAACAATCAGGAAATCCAGGATGTCATCATCGGTGCCGGTGCCAAGATTCTGATGGCCCAGAATGCCAAGGAACTGAATTTTACCGGGGATGAGGAGATGAGTGCGGATGACTATGGTAAGCTGCAGCTGAAAGAGGTGAGCGTCGAAGAGCTGCTGCCCCGCTCTGAAATCCGTGTCGACATGAAGTCTGTGGAAGAGCTCTTGAAAGGCCAGCGTGTGCTGATTACGGGGTCTGCAGGCTCTATCGGCAGTGAGATGGTGCGTCAGGTCGCCAATTTCGGACCTGCTGCCCTGTTCCTGATCGACCAGGCAGAGACGCCTGAGCATGATATCCGTCTGATGATGGAGAATGAGTATCCGAAGATTCCGGCAGAGACCATCGTGACAAGTATCTGCAAGGAAGACAGGATGGAGGAGGTCTTCCGGCAGTTCAGGCCCGACTATGTGTTCCATGCTGCCGCCTACAAGCATGTGCCGATGATGGAGGACAACCCCTCGGAGGCTGTGCAGAATAATATATACGGTACGAAGGTCATCGCAGACCTGAGCGTGAAATACGGGGTGAAGAAGTTCGTGATGGTTTCGACAGACAAGGCTGTGAACCCCACGAACGTGATGGGATGCTCGAAGCGCATCTGTGAGATCTATGTGCAGAGTCTGGACAGGGCTTTGAAGATCGAGCAGTTGAAGGGACAGCATGCCAAACAGCATGTCACGCAGTTTGTGACCACACGCTTCGGAAATGTGCTGGGCTCTAACGGGTCGGTTATTCCTCTGTTCAGGGAGCAGATCAAGGCTGGTGGTCCTGTCACGGTGACCGACGAGCGTATCGTGCGTTTCTTTATGCTGATCCCCGAGGCTTGTAAACTCGTGCTGGAGGCCGGTACGAAGGGTAATGGCGGTGAGATCTTCGTGTTTGACATGGGTAAGCCTGTGAAGATCGCTGACCTGGCCAACCGTATGATTAAGCTGTCGGGCGCGAAGAATGTGAAGGTGGAGTTTACGGGTCTGCGACCGGGTGAGAAACTCTATGAGGAGGTGCTGAATGAGCTGGAGGGTACGAAGCCCACGTTCCATGAGAAGATTCGTATCGCTAATGTACGCGAGTATGACTATAAGCAGGTGAATAAGGCGATCAACGAACTCATCGAGATTTCCAAGCATTATGATGATATGGCTACAGTCGCCAAGATGAAGGAAATCGTCCCGGAATACATTTCCAACAATTCGGTTTACGAACAGTTAGACAAGAAATAACAAATAATCCCCGCAGGCCGCGGGGATTATTTGTTTTATCTGACGATGAAGCCGCCATTGGGCTGGATGGTCAGCCTGACCTTCCCTTTCTTGTCAGGCTTCAGCGGGGAGAAAGTAGGCTCACCCGCTTTGTTGTCGATGTAAAGGGTGGTTAGTGGTGAGAGTTGAGAGGTTAGAGTCTGTAGATCGAGGGTGAGGGTCAATGGCTCTTTGAGGGCATTGAGACCTGCGATGTACCACTGGCCATCGGTGGCCTTGCGGGCCAGGACGACATACTTGCCAGGGTAGCCATCGATGAAGCGGGTTTCTTCCCAGGTGGTTGGGAGCTGGCGCAGGAAGTCCAATTCGAACTGGGGGAGTTCTTCGAGGTTGTTGGGTTGCATGGCCACACACTGTACGGAGGTCTGCATGATGATGCCTGAAGCCATCTCGAAGATATCCGTGGTGTGGCGGGGATGACGGCTCTTGTTATCCTTCGACAGGTACTTGTTCATGATGATACCTCCCCAGTCCATCGAGGCGGTTGCATTACGACAGAAGGGATGGAGGGTGAGGTCAAAAGGCTCCTTGATGGCTGCACCCTCACCGAAGAACACGTTCTCGGAAGCTAAAACAGCCTCGGAGGCCACATAGTTGGGGTACATGCGTTCCCAGCCACGAGGGATGGTACAGCCGTGGAACACGACCTGCAGACCATACCGGTTGGCATCAGAGAGAATGTCCTCATAGAGGCGCATCGTCTCTTGTTTATCGCCTCCGAAGAAGTCGACCTTGATACCCTTGATGCCGATGCTCTGCATCCATTTCATCTCGCGCTCACGTGCAATGGCGGTGTTCATGCAGTTACGTGGTCCCTGGGGCGCATCGTTCCAGTAACCATTGGAATTGTACCAGAGAAGGAGGTTGACGCCCTTCGACTGGGCATATCTGGAGAGTTCTGCCATGCGCTCACGACCGATCTGCGTGTCCCACCAGTTGTCGACGAGACAGTACTCAAACCCCATCTCTGAGGCGAGATCGATGAACTTCACCTGATCGTCGTAGTTGACGGAGTTGTCCTGCCAGATGAGCCAGCTCCAGGTGTAACGGCCAGGCTTGTAGTCTATGCTGGGCTCGTAGAGGGGCTTGACAACATCGTAGCTGATGGTGGTCTCTACAATGGGCTTCAGGCTGTTGCCCACGGTGATGGTGCGCCAGGGCGTCTCGCCTGGCAGGGGAATACCGGCAAACTCAGAACCGAAGCCATTGTTCTCACCACGATCAGGATAGGCGACGGTATAACCCATGCCTGCCTGATAATCGGAGAGGTGGCTTCCGCAGTAGTTCGAACCTACGCCAGTCTCGCTCACGAGGGCCCAGAGACTAGGGGTTAGAGGTGAGGGCTTTGAGGTTAGAGATATGTGGAAGAGGGCGGGGAAGATGTAACCATGGCCGTATTGAGATGGGATGTTCATCGGGGCATCGGCGGAATAGCCTTCCTCATAGGAGGGCTTGGTCTGTTCCCAACCTGTCTCCGGTCCTATCTGGGGGGAGATGAAGGTCGTGGTGCCCTCAGGGAAGTTGAAGCTGCTGAGTTCTGAGAGGATACGTGCGCGTTTATACTCTATTCTGTTGATCTTCTGACGTGGAATGCCATAGCGGAAGGCAATGTCGTTGTCAGAGACCTGGAAGAGGATACTGAACGTGCGACCCTCTTTGTTCTGGATGTCCAGTGTCAGGGTGTTGGCTTTGTAATCGGCCGACGAGGCTTTCGTGCCACGCATCTGGTAAGCATTGCTTACTGTTGACAACTGAGAACTGATTATTGACAGGTCTTTCGACAAGTCGCCCAGACTGGTCTTCAATCCTAAGGCAGAGGGTTCTAACACTTGCTGACCATCGAGGGTCACCGCATAATACAGGCGTCCGCCTGCATCACTCACGTTCACCACCAGACTGCCGCTGGGGGATGAAACAGTAACGTCACCAGCCCATAAAGGTATAAAGGTAAGAAGGTAAAAAGGTAAAACCCATTTCCTCAAACCAATTCCCTTAAATCCTAAATAATTCATAGCTCTAATTATTTTAAAAAGGCACGAACGATAAATCACCATCCGTGCCTTTTACTATTTTACCTTTTTACTTTTTTACCTTTACAAAAGATTCTCGCTTTCGATGTCCTTGAAGTACTTGTAGGTAGAGACCTTCAGCTCATCGGCTGCCTCCTCGTCGCTGACGATGATGCCGTGCTCGTGCATCTGGAGGGCAGAGATGGTCCACATGTGGTTGACGCTTCCCTCGATGGCTGCCTGCAGGGCACGAGCCTTGGCATGGCCATTCACGAGAATCATCACCTCACGGGCATCCATCACGGTACCTACACCAACGGTCAGGGCGTGTGCAGGCACGTTCTCGGGATTGCCGCCGAAGAAACGTGAGTTGGCAATACGTGTGTCAGTTGTGAGGGTCTTCATACGTGTCCTGGAGCGCAGGGAAGAACCCGGCTCGTTGAAAGCGATGTGACCATCAGGGCCGATTCCTCCGATGAAGAGGTCTACACCACCAGCCTCGGCAATCATCTCCTCATAGTGCTTGCACTCTGCTGCGAGGTCAGGCGCATTACCGTTGAGGATGTGGATGTTCTCCTTCGGGCAGTCGATGTGGTCGAAGAGGTTACGGGCCATAAAAGCATGATAGCTTTCGGGATGGGTCTCGGGCAGTCCGACATACTCGTCCATATTGAAGGTCACCACGTTCTTAAACGTTACCTTTCCTGCACGGTTGGCCTCTACCAGGTAATTGTACATACCAACGGGGGAAGAGCCGGTAGGCAGACCGAGCACGAACTTGTGGTCGGGTGTCGGGTTGAACTTGTTGATGCACTCAATAACGTGGTTTGCTGCCCACTGTGACATTTTCTGATAGTCACTCTGAATAATAACTCTCATAATGATTTTGTTTTTGGTTCTTGAATAATTTTGGTGCAAAAATACAGCAAAATATTCTTTTTAGGCACAGATTAACACGGATTAACACGGTTTTTTTTTTGTCGCAAAGATAAATGGCTATCTTTGCATCCAAGATGAAAGAATTTGTAATATCTGAGGCCAAGGCCGAGACCGCGGTGCTGGTAGGACTCATCACCAAGGATCAGGATGAGGCCAAGACAAAAGAATATCTTGACGAGCTGGAGTTCCTGGCCGATACTGCAGGGGCTGTCACGGTGAAACGGTTTACCCAGAAGGTGGGCGGGCCGAGTCAGACAACATACGTGGGTAGCGGAAAGCTGCAGGAGATAAAGGAATATATCAAGATGTGTCAGGATGCTGCCGATGAAGACGAGAGTGGTGAGACCCAGCCCATCGGCATGGTGATATTCGACGATGAGCTCAGTGCCAAGCAGATCCGTAATATCGAGAAGGAACTGCAGGTGAAGATACTCGACCGTACCTCGCTGATATTGGATATCTTCGCCATGCGGGCACAGACTGCCGAGGCGAAGGCCCAGGTGGAGTTGGCACAGCACCGGTATATGCTACCCCGACTCCAGAGACTCTGGACGCACCTGGAACGTCAGGGAGGCGGATCCGGTTCTGGAGGCGGAAAAGGCTCTGTGGGACTTCGTGGACCTGGTGAGACCCAGTTGGAGATGGACCGGAGAATCATCCTCCAGCGTATCACCCTGTTGAAGCAGCGTCTGGCTGAGATTGACCAGCAGAAGACCACCCAGCGCAAAAACAGAGGTCGCTTGATCCGAGTGGCCCTGGTGGGCTATACCAACGTGGGTAAGAGTACGATGATGAACCTCCTGGCCAAGAGCGAGGTGTTTGCCGAGAACAAGCTTTTCGCCACCCTTGACACCACGGTGAGGAAGATGACCATCGACAACCTGCCCTTCCTCCTGGCAGATACCGTAGGCTTTATCCGTAAGTTGCCTTCTGACTTGGTGGAGAGCTTCAAGAGTACCCTCGACGAGGTTCGTGAGGCTGACCTGCTGGTTCATGTGGTGGATATCTCGCATCCCGACTTTGAGGAACAGATTCGTGTGGTGGAAGAGACCCTGAAAGAACTGGGATGTGCCGATAAGCCCGCCATGCTGGTGTTCAACAAGATCGACGCCTATACCTGGACACCCCAGGATGAGGATGACCTGACAGCACCTACCAAGGAGAATATCTCGCTTGAGGATTTGAAAAAAACCTGGATGGGGAAACTAGGGAGACAAGGAGACAAAGAGACAGGTAGTTCAAGACAATACCTGGAATGCCTGTTCATTTCGGCCAAGCAGAAAGACAACATCGACGAACTGCGTGAGATACTGTATAAGCGTGTTCGTGAGTTGCATGTACAGAAATATCCGTATAACGATTTTTTATATCAAGATTATGAGTAATTACAGAAACTTAACACAGACCGAGATCGAAATCTTAGAGAACAATGTCTGCTGGGCAGAGGACTGGCAGCGAGTCATGGTTGATGAGAACTTCAAGCCCTATAACTTCCACCGAGTCATCTTTTACGGCGATATCCGACTGGGCGCCTTCAATAAGATGGTGGAGGTCTCCAAGGGCTTCGTGAAGCATTCCGGCATCAACGATGCGACCCTGAGGAATGTGACGGTTGGTAATGACTGCCTGATCGAAAAGGTGGGTAACTACATCAACAATTATACCATCGGCAACGACTGCTATATCTCCAACATCTGCACGCTGGAGACCACCGATGACGCCACCTACGGTGAGGGCTCCGTGATCTCCGTGCTCAACGAGATGGGCGATGGCAATGTGACCATCTTCCGCGAGCTGAACAGTCAGCTGGCCTCGTTCATGGTGAAGCACAACAGCGACAAGGAACTGCGTCATACCCTTCAGCAGATGATCGAGGACGAGCTCCGGGTGTCGCGTCCTGACCGCGGCTATATCGGCAATAATGTGAAGATCATCAATGCGAAGGATATCACCAATACCATCATCAAGGGTGACTGTGAGATCAGTGGTGCCGCCCGTCTCTCGGAATGTACGGTGATGAGTTCTACAGATGCCCCTGTGTTTATCGGTACGGGTGTGATCTGTGAGAACTCCATTATCTGTGACGGTTGCTCCATCAACAACTCTGTGAAGATGCAGGATTGTTTCGTGGGTGAGGCCTGTCAGATCACCAACGGTTTTACGGCTGAGGCTTCGTTGTTCTTTGCCAACTCGTTCATGGCCAATGGTGAGGCCTGTGCCGCCTTCTGCGGTCCGTTCTCTGCCTCGCACCATAAGAGCTCACTGCTGATCGGCGGGGAGTTCTCGTTCTATAATGCCGGTTCAAATACGAACTTCTCGAATCATGCCTACAAGATGGGACCCATGCACTGGGGAACATTGGAGCGTGGCACGAAGACGGCCTCGGGAGCCTATATCCTGATGCCTGCAACGATAGGTGCCTTCAGCGTCTGCTTCGGTAAGCTGATGCACCATCCCGACACCCGTAACCTTCCCTTCTCCTATCTGATCGCCTATGGTGACGAGATGGTTCTCGTGCCGGGCCGTAACATTACGACCGTGGGTCTCTACCGTGATATCAAGAAATGGCCGAAGCGTGACAAGCGCTCGAAGCTGTCGAAGAAGAGTATCATCAATTTCGACTGGCTGTCGCCCTTCACGGTGGGAGAGATCATACAGGGCATCCAGATTCTGAAGGATCTGCGTCATGCCTCGGGCGACAACGTGTCGAGATACAATTTCCATGAATATGTGATTGCCTGTTCCTCGTTGACGAAGGGCCTGAAGTACTACGATATAGCCCTGCGCATCTATATGGGTGCCGTGCTGAAGCGTGCCCAGAAG
>JAEEGH010021352.1_pt1 | contig 13378 bp, 7 predicted proteins | sample 9134181 | NCBI WGS metagenome assembly JAEEGH01 (sample SAMN16246544, study PRJNA631951) | gut metagenome | biome: gut microbiome; feature: rumen; material: DP-attached | host: Bos | place: Iran: Karaj | collected 2018-10
GAAGGGTGGCATGCTGTACATACGGTAATTAGTGAAAAACTCTTTTGGGAGCTTATCACACGCTTGAAAGCTGCTGGAGCCGAAGGGATTCTTGCGTTGAATATTGAAAAGATTGTAATGTAATATCTGAACCGTTCTGCTTTTATAATAAGATGACAATCTATCAATATCCTCAGCGTTCTGAATGGGCCGATATCATCAAACGTCCCACTTTTGACAACAGCCAGTTAAGAGACCTGGTGTCCAATCTATTAGATGACATTCGTCGTGAAGGTGATGCAATGATTCGTCAACTCGAGGCCCAATTTGATCATTGCGATTTGTCGGACATTCGAGTGTCGGAAGATGAGTTCAAGGAAGCGTCAAAGAGTATCAGTGAGGATTTGGCCTACGCCATACGTCAAGCTGCTCATAACATCTCAAGGTTTCATGAGTCACAGCGTTGCTTGTCCTACAAGGTTGAAACACAGCCTGGTGTAAAATGTTGGCAGAAATCGATCCCTATCGACCGTGTTGGTCTGTATGTCCCAGGCGGTACCGCTCCTTTATTCAGTACTGTGCTGATGCTGGGCATTCCTGCAAAGATTGCTGGATGTAGCAAGATTGTTCTTTGTACACCTCCCAATGCTGAAGGTAAAGTCAATCCCGCTATCCTTTATGCAGCTCAGGTTGCAGGTATTACAGAGGTCTATAAATGCGGTGGTGTACAAGCCATCGGTGCCATGGCTTATGGTACAGAATCTGTACCTAAGGTTTATAAGATTTTTGGCCCTGGCAATCAGTTCGTTCAGATGGCAAAGCAATTGGTTTCATTGCGTGATGTTGCTATCGATATGCCGGCTGGACCTTCAGAAGTAGCCGTTATAGCTGATGCTAAAGCCAACCTCGAGTATGTTGCTTCCGATTTCTTGAGTCAAGCTGAACATGGAGCCGATTCCCAATCGGTGCTTTTTACCGATAGTGAAGATGTTGTTCGTCGATTTGAGGATGTGATGAATCGTCAGCTTGAGAAGCTCAGTCGTCAAGCATTGACACGTCATTCGTTGGAGCATAGCAAGGTCATTTTGCTTCACGACCAGAATGAGATTATGGAGCTTGTTAACGAATATGCGCCCGAACATCTCATTATCAACACCACGAACTACGAGGATTTGGCCGATCTGGTACGCAATGCAGGTTCAGTCTTCCTGGGCCCTTACAGTCCCGAAAGTGCGGGTGACTATGCAAGTGGCACCAATCATACTTTGCCGACCAATGGTTATGCCAAGGCATATAATGGTGTAAATCTTGATTCCTACATGCGTAAGGTTACTTTCCAACATCTGACGCGTGAGGGATTAAGTGGGTTGGGACCCATCATTGAGGTAATGGCTGCCAACGAGCAGCTCGATGCCCACAAGAATGCAGTAACTATTCGATTGAAAGATTTCAAATAATATGGATTTGACAAAAGTTATTCGTAAGAACATCCTGGCATTGGCGCCTTACTCTTGTGCTCGCGACGAGTTCAAGGGAGAGGCAAGTGTATTCATCGATGCCAACGAGTCACCTTACGAGAATGGTGTCAATCGTTATCCCGACCCATTGCAGCACGAGGTCAAAGTTCTACTGGCGCAGCTTAAGAAGGTACGCGAGGAGCAGATCTTCCTCGGTAATGGCAGCGATGAAGCCATCGACCTTGTATATCGCATCTTTTGTGAGCCTCGTATCGACAATGTCGTTGCCATTGCTCCATCTTATGGCATGTATAAGGTTTGTGCTGATGTGAACGATATTGAATATCGCTCGGCTAGTCTTACAGACGATTTCCAGCTTGACCTGTCCGCTATTTCTTCGAAGGTTGACGATAAGACGAAGGTTCTTTGGATCTGTTCGCCCAACAATCCTTCAGGTAACGCCTTCTCGCTGACCGAACTTGAATCACTCGTAACTTGTTACAGCAATCTTGTTGTTGTCGTTGATGAAGCCTATATTGATTTTTCCGACAAAGGCACGATGTTGTCTCTTTTGGACAAATACGACAACCTCATCGTTCTACAGACGTTCAGCAAAGCATGGGGACAAGCAGCCATCCGTTGTGGTATTGCCTACGCCAGCCGTGAGATTATCATGTATTTCAATCGTGTGAAATATCCATATAATATCAATGTGCTGACCCAGCAGGCAGCTATCCGTGCCTTGGAAAATCCTCATGTGCACGACCGCCATGTCGAGGAGATTCTTAGTGGAAGGGAAATTCTTCGCATATTGCTTGGTTCGCTTCCTATCGTTGAGCATATCTATCCAAGTGATGCTAATTTCCTATTGGTACGCATGAAGCTCAACGGAATGGATGCTGCTCAATCGGCCGATCATGTGTATCATTATTTACAAAACAAAGGAATAATAGTTCGTAATCGTACACGTGTTCATCTCTGTCAAGGCTGCCTTCGCATTACTGTGGGCACACCCGATGAGAATTCAACATTATACGAAACCTTAAAAACAATCTAATTTAATTAATTGTTAATTTTTCATTATTAATTATTAATTCAAAAAAACATGTCTGATTACAAATGGAAGTTTGCACGTATTGGTGGTGTCACCCGCGTGTACATCAGTTCAGCCGAAGACATCAAGCACCTCGGCGAACTTGACAAGAAGATGTGGACCGTACTGTCTTGTCCAGTGAAGGGTCTTGAGATTGATGAGCAGTCGCTCGCGTATATGGACACCAATGGTGATGGGCAGATACGTGTCGATGAAGTGATTGGTGTTTCCCAGTGGCTCTGTAAGGTGCTGAAGGATCTTCAGCCTGTTGTCGAGGGCAAGGATGTCCTGCCCCTCAGCGCCATCAACCAAGAGGATGAGGAAGGTAAGAAAATCTATGATGTTGCCGCCGATATCCTCAGCCAGCTTGGAAAAGAAACTGCCGAAATTTCATTGGCCGACAGTAAGGGTTGTCTCGATGCCTATCGCAAAGCTAAGTTCGAAGCTGCTCTCGAAGCTGCCAAGAAAGAGGCCGAGGTTGCTGCACCTTATGGCGACAAGACTGCCGACATAGATGCTGCCTATAAGGCTCTCGATGCCAAGGTAAAGGACTTCTTCCTGCGTGGCAAGCTCACCAAGTATTCGAAGGAAAGCACTGCTGCCCTCGACGTACAAGTGGCAAGCATCGAAGGAATTTCTCCTGCCAACTTGACCGACAAACTTGCCGAGATTGCATCATATCCTATCGCTCGCATCAAGGAAGGTGTAGAGGCTATCGATCTCAGCGAGCCTATCAACCCAGCATGGGCTGCTCAGTTCGCTACTGTCAAGGCTGCTCTCGATCCTAAGGCGAAGGTTCTTACCGAAGCTGATTGGAATGAGATAGGTGCCAAGCTCAAGGCATTCGAAGAGTATCAGAAGAGCATCTCTATCACCGAGGCTGACATCACCGTCGATGAGGAACAGGCTGCCAAGCAGTCGGTTGACAAGCTGTTGCACTTGACTCGTGATTTCTTCACTCTGCTTCGCAACTACATCACTTTGCAGGACCTCTACAACACAAAGAAGTGGGCAATCTTCCAGGTTGGTACACTTGTTGTTGACCAGCGCACCTGCGACCTTTGCGTACGTGTAACCGATGCTGCCGCCATGGCTGCTCAGGCTGCCAAGAGTGGCATGTACCTGCTCACTTGCGACTGCGTCAGCAAATCTACTGGCAAGACCATGAAGATTATTGCTGCCGTTACTGTAGGCGAGGTTGGCGATCTCTTCGTGGGCAAGAACTGTATCTTCTACGACGTCTATGGCGTGGATTACGATGCAAAGATTGTCAACATCATCGACAATCCTATCTCTATCAAGCAAGCTGCTTGGAGCCCTTATCGCAAGTTCTCGAACTTCGTGAGCGAGCAGATCAACAAGTTTGCAGCTGAGAAGGAGGGTGCTGTGATGTCTGATGCTACCGCTAAGTTCAATGCAAAGACTGCTGAAGTGAAGAGTGCTGATCTTACCAATGCAGCTGCTGCCAAGGAGGCTGGAAAGACTGCTGGAAGCTTCGACATTGCCAAATTCTCTGGCGTCTTTGCTGCTATCGGCTTAGGTCTCGGCATGTTAGGATCTTGCGTTGTTGCCATCTTCAGTGGTTTGGTTAAGCTTAGTCTTTGGCAGTTGATTCTTGTCATACTGGCTATCTTCCTCATCATTTCCGGCCCATCGATGTTCATAGCTTGGCTCAAGCTTCGCAAACGTAACCTTGCTCCAATACTTAATGCTCAGGGTTGGGCTGTCAATGCTGCTGCCAAGATTAACATCCCATTTGGCAATGTATTGACTCAGGCTGTCAACTTCCCGGTTAAGTTTGACGTGAAGGATCCATATCCGGAGAAGACACATCGCATTCGCAACTTCTTCCTTATCCTTTTGCTCATCCTCATCGTTGCATACCTTATCTGCAATGCGCTTGGCTTTGACTGGCTGGCATATTGTAAGGAGCTTTGCACAGGTTCATCTGCTCCTGCTAATGTGAACTGATGAATTCGGATTTTGAACATGATATGCTCCAACGTTCGGAGCTTCTACTTGGAACCTCGGCAATGCAGCGCATTGCCGAGGCTCGTGTCATTTTGTTTGGAGTGGGAGGCGTCGGCTCGTGGTGTGCCGAAAGTTTGGTTCGTAGTGGTATTCGTCATCTCACAATTGTCGATTCCGATCGCGTCAGCATCAGCAACTGCAATCGTCAGCTGATGGCTACGTCGAAGACGATAGGACACGTAAAAGTTGAAGCTTTGCGTGAACGACTTCTTGAAATCAATCCTAATGCAGAAGTCATAGCCTTACAAATGGTTTATGATGCTACGACAGCGGCATCTTTCCATCTCGAAAATTTCGACTATATTATTGATGCCATCGATTCGTTGACCGAGAAAGCACAACTCATTCTTCATGCAACGAGTCTTCCCAAGGAGATTCATTTTTTTTCCTCGATGGGTGCGGCACTTCGTATCGATCCGTTTAAGATTCGTGCTACTGAGTTCTGGAAAATCAAAGGAGATGCCTTGGCTCGTGCTTTGCGCAATAAGTACAAGAAGCTAAAGACTTTCCCAGGCCGCAAATTTCTTTGCGTCTATAGCGAGGAAACACCTTTGACCAATAAGATTCAAACGGAGAAACCGACCGATTCAGAATTGCCTGATGGAGGTGTTGATTGGAATGCTCGGAAGGCACAAATCAATGGTTCATTGAGCCATGTAACAGGCATCTTCGGTATGTCTCTTGCTGGCTTGGTTTTACAATCTATCAGCTCGAAAGGATGAATACAATTTCATCCTTTTTTTTTTTTTGAGCTGTTATTTGTTAGTTTGACATTACAATAAGTCTATTATAAGTGAATTTTTATAATTATTCAATTTATTAATCAATAGTTATTGTTTTTATGACAATTATTCCGTATTATTGCACATGTAATTAGCTGAATTTACTATATTTCTATATTGCTTCTAATTTTTTTATTATTATTCTTAAACTATTTTTTTATGAAATCTTTTTTCACACGCAAATCTTTAGCAGTCGTGTCAGCTTTTTTTGTAGCAAGTATTGTTACGTCCTGTCATGACGAGGAAGTGGCTAACATCGAAGAAATTTCGTATCGTCACGGTTACGAATACAACTTCGTAAAAACTTTTGGTGAGATCAGTTCCAATCAGTCTTGGGACTTCTCTAGGTATGCTCGGAAGAATATAAACAACACCACATTGACAAGAGCAACCGTTAATTATCCTCAATCTTTTGTTGTTCTTAATAATGAAGGTCGCTTTGAACTAAATAGTGAAGTCAAATCTTGGATGCAATATTATATTCCTGAAACAAATGGTGAAGGTCATAATAATGTGGACCCTGTTGACCAACAATATGTTAAACCTCATGTTTTGATAGCTAACCCGGAAGATGCAGTTCAACTTATTCCTATCGGAATTGGTCAAACAACCGGTATCGGTTTTCAATTATGGGCTACAGTTGTAGATCCAGATACTAACGAAGAAACAACAAAAATGGTGTGGACTATGGGTGAACATGGTGTATGGGTTACTAATGGACAAAGTGGTAATTGGCACCATCATCATACTGGCGGTAATCATGGAGATGGAACTACTTATAACCAAGGTGGTGTTCAATCTCGACCAGTCTTTATTAATTTTGGTACAGGTGAGGATATCAATGCTTCCAGTCAAGGTGTAGAATATCCTGTACTTGTAAATCTTGGTGTTACAAAACCAAATACTGTCGTTTATTTCTATTTGCTTATTACTGAAGGCAAACAACATGGTTGTGTTGAGGGAGAGCGTCAAACTTCGCTTTCCACCCCTCCACAGATTGTTTCGATTGAATTGCCAGATGCACCTGCAGCATTCAATGGATATAATGGTATTCTTCTCGGTACCGAAGATGAAAATTTAAGTGCTGCTGATTATGACTATAATGATGCTGTATTTCTTTTGGTCGGTAGGACTCCAACCATTGCCCGAGATAAAACAGAGACAACTCTCACGGTTAAGAAACGTTATATGATTGAAGATCTCTTTGGTTATGACTATGACTTTAATGATATAGTTGTTGATCTGACTCAAATAACGATACAAAAATATAATATTATTATTAATTATTATGATGATATTGATGCCGGTAATGATGACATTCATGGTGAAGATCCAATTAAACCTGTGCTTGAACCTGATGGTGACCCTGTAATTACCCAGGAAGCTACTTTTAAGTGGCTCTGTGGCACTTTACCATTCCAGATTGGTATTGGAAATTATAAATTTTATCAAGTTACTGATCCAACTAACCGAGATCAGACAAATGCTCAATTATCTGGAACATCTTCATCTTCTTCAACTTATTCTCCTGAAAATGGATTTAGTACTGGATGGGCACCCTCATGTACAGTTAATTTCAGCCAGACTTCGACACCTGCAAATCCTTGGAACCCTGAATCTAATAACATTTCTGCCTCGATCTGGACTAAAGGTACATTACCGACAGAAGAAGCAGATGATGAATCTGAAGGTGTGTGGACTTCTACTTTCCCAGATGAAGGTGATGTCCCCTACATTATTGCAGTAGATCAGGATCAGGAATGGACGGAAGAAAGACAAATCATAAGCGAAAAGATTCCTTCATTCAATACTACTGGCTGGTTACCTGAATGATTATAAATTTTATAACTTTTTTGCTCAGATTCATGTAATTGATTGCATTGATTCATTATTATTCTGCAACGCAAATGTCCCCTAATTAATTGGACATTTTTAAGAATAAAAATAATGTACATACTCTGGCACTTGGAAGATCTTCCTTCCAAGTGCTTATTTTCTAATTTTGTTTGATTATTATTCTTGACATTATTATCATAGTTATTTAATCAAGATAATCTATATTTTGCGTAGATAGCACAATCTCGTACCTTTCTGTTCTATCTCTGAATGCGGTAGCACAATCTCGTACCTTTCTGTTCTATCTCTGAATGCGGTAGCACAGTTTCGTACTTTTCTGTGCTATCTCCAAACGTGGTAGCACAGTTTCGTACCTTTCTGTTCTATCTCAGAATGGGGTAGCACAGTTTCGTACCTTTCTGTTCTATCTCAGAATGGGGTAGCACAGTTTCGTACTTTTCTGTTCTACCTCGGAATGAGGTAGAACAATTTCGGCCGAAATTGATCTACCGCGAATGTATATAGCACAATCTCGGCCGAAATTGATCTACCGCGAATGTATATAGCACAATGTTGGCCGAAATTGTTCTATCGCGAAAATTGATAGCACAATGTTGGCCGAAATTGTTCTATCGCGAAAATTGATAGCACAATGTTGGCCGAAATTGTTCTATTGCGAAAATTAATAGCACAATGTTGGCCGAGATTGTGCTATAATCGAATTTTCTGTTATTCTCATTCTTTAGAGTGTTTTTTCCATATAATTATCTGATTGTTTTAATATTTTTACCTAAAATATTCATCTTTATTGGCATTATTTTAACTCACCCGAAAAAACGATAAACATTTCGGCCAAAATGTTATAAAGTTGAAAGAAATTTTTGTGTAATTTTGCACCCAAATTATATGATATTACATACAAATAATTATATACGTACAATTATGAAAAAAAATTTACTTTCTTTAGGAGGTAGCACCTTTGCGGCTTTCCTCTTTATCTTCTCTTTCTCATCTTGTCATGATGAGGAAGTCGATAACACTTCTGAGTTAGCTTACCGCCACGCTTACGAAGATAACTTCGTAAAACTCTTCGGTGAGGTGGATCCAAACAAGTCGTGGGATTTTTCTACCTTTGAATATCGGAATATTCCAACCACACGTGCGGGTTCTTATACCACTATTAAAAATGCAGGACCTAATAATGAATATTATCAAGTTCCAACAGAGGTCATGGATGCTATTAGTACTGAATTTCCAGAGCACGGTATAGGCACTGATTATCGTCTTAAACCTTTCATGCTTCAGACAAGCTATTCTCCTCAAACTTTTGATATTGCCTATATTTATCAAGGTTTCAATGAACCTGCATGGGATCTTTATTATGTTATTCAAGAGGGCGCTAATCCCGCTAATTCCCCAGTTAAACTTTTTTCAAAAGGCGATGTTCTTGTAGATAAGCAAGGAAATGGAAATTATCAACCAGTTGGACAAGCGTCTAGGGATGCTGGCACAATCTATCAAACGGCTGGTGCAAATACTCAAACTAAGGATGACGACGAATTTGAATATTATTCTAACGTTTGGGCTCCCGTTGTTACAATTGAAGTTCCAGCTCTTTCTACCATTTATTTCTATTTGAAGATAACAAAAGAAAGTGTTACGCATGGAAATGGTTCAAGGCCAAGATTCGCTATTCTAGACGATGTAATTCAATCTATTGATTATAAAGAAAATGAGGATGGAAGTGTCTATGCGCCTATTGGTTTGATTGATATTCCTACACCATCTAATGTTCCTTCTGGTAATGAAACCTATGTTCTGGCATGTGAGGATTATTGCGTGATTCACGAAAGTCAACTGTCTGCAGGACAAGGTCGAAGTGTTGACTTTAATGATATGGTGTTTATGATTTCTGGTAATATCCCAAGTGAAGCTGACCCACAAGATCTTAAGTTACAATATACAAAACGTTATTTCATTGAAGACCTCTATGGATACGATTATGACTTTAATGACATTGTCGTTGACGTTTCTCAAAACCAGTTCTATCGTTGGATAGATACAGACAGTGATGGGCATCTCGATGAATTGGTTCATCTGAGTACTACTCAGTCGGCAATGATTCAACATCAGTGTGGAACTCTTCCTTACCAATTAAAAATCGGCGATACTTATTTCGGTCAGGTAACTGACCCAACAAATGAAGATTTATCTCGCACTCAATTAGCCCGTGAAGCCGATGTAACAGGTGGTGATTTAACTACTGTAGTCTCTAAAGATTATCAAGGTGTTAGTCCTGGATTTGAAAAAAGTGTTTCTGGTTGGGATCCAGATCAAAACAATATTACAGCATGGATTTGGACGAAAGGAACTGATCCAACAACTCCTGCCGATGGAGGTTCTTCTTCAGGTGTTTGGGCTTCTACCTTCCCCACAGAAGGTGAGGTTCCATATATCATTGCTGTGGATCACGATCAGGAATGGACCGCTGAAAGACAAATCATAAGCGAAAAGATACCTTCATTTAACACTGAAGGATGGTTGCCTAATAAATAAAATTATTATAGCTATCCAAGTTTTTTTCATGTAATTGATTGTTAGAATAATTATTATTAATGCAAGTCAAATACAAAGTATAATTAGCTTTGTATTTGACTTTTTTGTAATATCGATTTTCAATATTTATAAAAATAGTATGTAATTATTAGAAAATATGTGTCTCTTCGGAAAAAAAGTGATTTAAATTTGTTTATTTATTTTTTAATTTTTATATTTGCGTAGTTATAGTAACCATTGACACTTATTTTTGAATATAATACCAACTATATCATAAAAAATACAATTATGGCAGCAACACGTAATTACGACCTTCTTCTGCAGCAGCTGAAGTCGTTTATTCCCGAAACACGTATTTACACCGATGAACTCCGCACGCTTGGCTGGGGTACGGATGCCAGCTTCTATCGGATGATTCCACGAATCGTGGTTCGTTCGAAAGGAGAGGAGGAAGTATCACGCATTGTCAAGACTTGTTATGACAATCACATTCCCTTTACTTTCCGTGCTGCTGGCACAGCACTCTCAGGCCAGAGTATGAGTGACTCTGTACTGATTGTGGCAGGAAAGAACTGGGAGAAATGGTCGCTTAGCGACGATCAGGAACAAATCACGCTACAACCAGGTATTCTTGGAGGTCGCGTCAACCAGATACTCAAACCTTACGGACGTGTATTCCCACCCGATCCTGCTTCCATCAATAGCGCTATGGTAGGTGGTATCGTCGGCAACAATGCTTCAGGCATGAACTGCGGTGTGCATGCCAACTCCGATCGTATGCTCATCTCCGCGAAGGTGATTCTGACCGATGGCACAATCCTTGACACTGGCGACGAAAAGAGTCGCGAAGCATTCCGCAAGTCGCATCCCGAATTCCTCAAGAAGATCGAGAACTTGCGAGACAAGGTTCGTGCAAACACCAAGCTCGCTGAGCGCATCAAGAAGAAATACAGCATCAAGAATGTAACTGGCCTAAATATCCGTCCTCTGATAGCCTACGACGACCCGTTCGACATCATAGCACACTCCATGGTAGGAGCCGAAGGCACACTTGCCTTTATTGCTGGTGTGACCATGCGCACTCTCCATGAATATCCTTATCGTGCCTCTGCAATGGTTTATTTCATGACCATGAAGGAAAGTTGCGAAGGTGTAGTTGCATTGAAGAAACTGAAATCTTCGGACGACGATATCAAGATGAGTGCCGAGAACCTGATGGTCAAGAGTGCCGAAATGCTCGATTACCTGTCGTTGGCTTCGGTCGATGATCCCGTCTATCTGCAGTACAAGAAGGATGTTGATGCCGGCAAGATTGAAGGTGTCAAGCCAGGAGATTACCATAATCTCACAGCCATTCTGACCGAAACGAAGGCCATGACCCATGAGGACCTGCAGCTCAAGATCGACACCATCAAGAAGACCTTGGGCCAGTTCCGCCTTTATATCCCGGCTGAGTTCACCGAGGATCCGAAGATCTATGGCAAGTATTGGGCAATTCGTTCGGGTATCTTCCCAACAGTTGGTGCTATGCGTCCCATAGGAACATCTTGCCTCATCGAGGACGTCGCCTTCCCGGTCAATGACCTGCCCGAAGCCACTGTGAAACTTCAGAAGATTATCGCTGACTTCGGTTATAGCGATGGTTGTATCTATGGACATGCTTTCGAAGGAAATTATCACTTCATCCTCAACCAGAGCTTCAACGAAGAGAAGGAGGTGCAACGTTATGCAAAGATGATGCATGAGGTGGCCAAACTCGTTGTAGAGGAATATGATGGCTCACTGAAGGCAGAACATGGCACTGGCCGCAATATGGCACCGTTCGTCAAATACGAGTGGGGCGAAGAAGCCTATAACACGATGAAGGAATTGAAAGAAATCTTCGATCCCGAATATCTGCTGAATCCAGGTGTCATCTTCACCGACAATCCGAACTGCTTCATCGAACACCTGAAGCAACTGCCTGAACTTGACTACAATTTCGACGAAGTGCCCGATGGCGCCAAGTATCTCGCCTATATGGGCAAGGTGAAATCTTCGACCGAAGAGATGATCGAAGGTGTCAAGAAGGCAAACAAGTGCATCGAGTGCGGTTTCTGTGAATTCAACTGTATGAGCTGCGGTCTTACATTGAGTTCTCGTATGCGTATTGCCATCCAGCGTGAGATTCTGAATCTTCGTAAATCCGGAAAGCCAGAAGACTTGGCCCGCGCCAATCGACTGGAACAGCAATATGATTACTATGGCAATCAGACCTGCGCAGCCGATGGACTTTGTGCAACTTCCTGCCCGATGAAGATTAATACAGGCGATCTCACACACCTCATTCGTCAGTTCAAGATGAACAAGAGCAAGGGACTTTACAATGTAGGTGAGTTTGCAGCTAATCACATGGCAGGCATCGAGACCACTTTGCGTGGAGTCTTGGGCTTGGCCAATTTCGGTCATACGATTCTTGGAAGTTCGTTGATGAGTGGCCTTTGCAATGGTCTGCATAAGATAGGTGTTCCGCTTTGGACGCCATCTATGCCCAAGCCAAACTTCGTGGACTTCAAGCGTCTAATGGCTCAAGAAGCCACTTACGACAAGACTCATCAAAAGGCCAAGAAGGTCGTTTATTTCCCAAGCTGCTTGAATCAGACACTCGGACTGGCCAAGGGTGCACCTGTGAAGCAGAGTGTCGTCGATGAGATGGTTCAACTCATGAACAAGGCAGGTTATGAAGTCATCTTCCCGAAGGATATGAACAAGATGTGCTGTGGACAGATCTGGGAATCGAAAGGTATGCTCGACATTGCCGACCGCAAGAGTGCAGAACTCGAGAAGGCACTGTGGGAAGCAAGCAACGAGGGCGAATATCCGATCCTTTGTGACCAGAGCCCATGTCTGCACCGCATGCGCAAGGTGATGCCGCGACTGAAACTTTACGAACCCGTTGAGTTCATCCTCAAGTTCCTCAAGGACAATCTCGTCTTCAAGAAACTGGATCGTACCGTCGCCGTTCATATCACATGTTCTACCCGTGAAATGGGATTGGGCGATAGCCTCGTCGAACTTGCAAGTCTTTGCGCCACCAAGGTCGTCGTTCCAGAAGGAGTTGGATGCTGTGGTTTCGCGGGAGACAAGGGATTCTCACATCCTGAGATGAATAAACACGCTCTTCGTCATCTGAAACCTGCTATCGAACGCAATCATGTGGTTTACGGCTATTCCAACAGCCGCACTTGCGAAATTGGCTTGCAAACGCATTCGGGTGTGCCTTATATGAGTATTGCCTATCTGGTGAATGAGGCTACAACACCGAAATAATTATTTCTATCTTATGTAGCACAATCTCAGCCGAGATTGTGCTACTTATATCGCATTATTTGCAATCTTGGCCGAGAATAACCAACTATCATCATGAAAAGACTTATTTCTCTATTTGAAAAACCCGACAATCTGAAAGTCAAAACCAGCTACAAACTCGAACCATCCATTCAGATTGAACGTCAGTTGGCTGAACAAATCTACAATGCTCTTCAGGGACCCGTTGTGGAAGAGGTGATGCGCAAGATACGCATCTCAAGCAGCGATACCTATTGGCGCAGCAATATGGAAGGCCATAGTCTGAAGGTTGATCAGGAATTACTTCCCGACATCTA
>JAEEGH010021353.1_pt1 | contig 13378 bp, 17 predicted proteins | sample 9134181 | NCBI WGS metagenome assembly JAEEGH01 (sample SAMN16246544, study PRJNA631951) | gut metagenome | biome: gut microbiome; feature: rumen; material: DP-attached | host: Bos | place: Iran: Karaj | collected 2018-10
TAGGGATATATGCTGATACATCGCCTGCCTGAGTCTCAATGATAGGAAGTGCGGTAAGTGAACCGCCGCCTAACTTATCTGAAAGTCTAGCTGCACGCTCAAGAAGTCTTGAGTGTAAGTAGAATACATCACCTGGGTAAGCCTCACGTCCTGGTGGACGACGAAGAAGTAATGACAGTGTACGGTATGCAGTAGCATGCTTACTCAAATCATCATAGATGATAAGAACGTCCTGTCCATTCTCCATCCACTCCTCACCGATAGCACATCCTGAATAAGGAGCGATATACTGAAGTGGTGCAAGCTCTGATGCTGTAGCGGCAACAACTGTTGTCCAAGCCATAGCACCATATTCCTCTAATGTCTTAACAAGGGCTGCAACTGTAGAAGCCTTCTGGCCAATTGCAACGTAAATACATTTTACGCCCTGTCCCTTCTGATTAATGATTGTATCAATAGCGATAGCAGTCTTACCTGTCTGTCTATCACCGATAATAAGCTCACGCTGTCCACGTCCAATAGGAATCATGGAGTCGATAGCTTTAATACCTGTCTGCAATGGAGTATCTACGGATTTACGTGAGATAACACCTGAAGCAACACGCTCGATAGGACGGAACTTAGTAGTTTCAATAGGTCCCTTTCCATCGATAGGCTGTCCAAGCGCATTAACTACACGTCCAAGCATAGCGTCACCAACTGGAACCTCAACAACACGACCAGTAGTTTTTACTGTATCGCCTTCGTTGATATTCTTATCGTTTCCTAAAAGAACACAACCTACATTGTCTTCCTCAAGGTTTAAGACCATGCCGTAAACTTCACCAGGGAACTCAAGGAGCTCACCCTGCATAGCGTTCTGTAATCCGTGAATACGTGCAATTCCATCGGCAACCTGAATAACAGTTCCTACGTCTGCCACGTCAAGCTGCGCTGCATAGCGTTTCATCTGCTCTTTGATAACCGAGCTAATTTCTTCTGGTTTTAAATTCATGGAGCGCATTCACCTACTTTCAATTGAATATTTGATAACTCGTGTGACAATTTATTAATCTGAGTTTTGATAGAACTATCAACAACTCTATCTTTAATGCGAATTACCATACCCCCGATTAACTCAGGGTCTACGATATAGTTCATAATAAATGAGCTATACTCTGTAGTTTGAAGCAAACGCTTCTCGACATCTGCTTTCTGAGCATCTGTAAGTTCAAGTGGAGTTGAAACAGTTGCGCGACCGATTTTTTTGTAATCGTAAACTTTTTCAATGTAATAGTTTAAAACGCCTTCTATTTCTTTGATGTGGTCCTTTTCCTCAAGCATTCTAAGGAGTCCCACAATCTCATCACTTACTCTGCCTTTGAAAATCTCGTCGATAATCTGAAGCTTCTCTTCTTTATTGATCTTTGGATGATTCATCATCTGAGAAAAGCCGTCATCTTTTTTAACAACTTCGATTACACCTTCTGCTTCTTTTAAGAAGTCATCGACTCTTCCTGATTCCACAGCTAACTCAAACAACGCATCACCGTATACGTTTGAGACTAATTTAGCCATGTTTTTTCACCCATTTCCTTAAGTGTTTGCTCTACTAAGGTATTCTGAATTGTTGTATCGATGTTGGCAGCTACAACCTTCTGTGCCATTACAGCAGCTACAGAAATCATCTCCTGCTTAACCTCGTCTGCAACCTTCTTCTTCTCAAGCTCTGCCTCTTCGTTAGCTCTTGCTACGATGGCAGCTGCTTCTTCCTTAGCATCGCTTACAATCTTGGTTTCATTCTTCAAGGCTTTTTGTCTTGCTTCACTTAAGATGGCATCTCTTTCTTTTGAGATATCCTTAAGCTTTGCTTCGTACTCCGCCTTTAGCTTTTCTGCCTCTTCCTTATCGTTCTTTGCATCTGCAATATCCTTTGCAATGCCTTCTTTTCTGTCCTTAAGCAGCTTTCTAGCTGGGTTGAACAGCATGTTGGACATTATAAGGAATAGGAAGAATACTGCAATGGCTAAAAGTACTGCATCATTAAGCAATTGTGCATCTAAGTCAAATAGTCTTTCCAACTTTTAGCCCTCCTTTTTCATTTTTTCTTCCTAGATTTATTAGCCAACTAGAGGCTGTACAAAGAGTAACAGAAGGGCGATAACTAAGCCATAAAGACCTGTTGTCTCGGCAACGGCCTGACCAAGTAACATAGTAGACATAATCTGTCCCTGTGCTCCTGGATTACGTCCAACGGCTGCTGCACCGTGACCTGCTGCAATACCCTGGCCGATACCAGGACCAATACCAGCGATAACTGCGAGACCAGCACCAATTGCTGAGCAAGCTTTAATTAAGTCTGTACCTGAAATGTTCATAAATGTTTTCCTCCTAAAAAGTATTATTCTTTTCAGTCCTCTTAAGAATCACCATAAGACTGAGTAATGTACGTCATTGTTAACATACAGAAAACGTAGGTCTGAATTGCACCTGAGAAAATATCAAAGTATACATGCAATGCTGCAGGCCATACTAAGGCGAACTTTCCTAGCAATCCATATACAAGACCCATAATGATTGTTCCTGAAAGAACGTTTGCAAATAAACGTAGTGACATTGAAATAGGCACCGCAATATCAGAAATGACATTGATAGGAAGCCAAATTGGCAACCATGGTGGCAATGGTGAACATTTATCCACCCAAATGTCCTTTGCACTCTGATGCCTTACCTTTACTACATGAATGCAAACAAAGGTAATTAATGCAAGAGCCAGTGTTGTACCGTAATCGGCTGTTGGTGGTCTTAGGCCAACCAAACCAGATAAGTTGGATACCAAAATGAAACAGAATATGGTACATATCCAGTTTGCAAACACTGGTGCGTGCTTACCCATACTTCCTTCCACTATGCTATCTAGGAGTCCTACAATAAGCTCCAGAATATTTTGGAAGGTATCAGGAACTTCAGTGGCATGCTTCAGCTTGCGATTGGCAATTATGGAAAAGAATACCAATGAAAGCCACACGATTAAGATGCAAACATGTGAGGTTGTGATCCAAACCTCCTGTCCAAATATTTCATACTTGAACAGACCTTTTATCATGTCCACAGTATCGCTTGAGGCCAGTAAAATTCCTTCTGTCACACTTTCACCTCCTTTTCACTATTTATTTCTAAATCTTCATTGCTTTCCATATCTTCATGTTTCTTTTTGAAAGCTTTTATTAGCAAAGGCTGCGCGTAGGCACTAACCTTGAGCCCAAGTACACCGATGATCGCTGTAAACATGTTTCCAAGTCTAAAAAACGTCATCCCTATCATAATTGCACACAAGACAAAATATCTCGCCACCGATTTAAATGAAAGATACTTGTCATGTCCAGGACCTATTCTCACTGATTCCTCAATAATCATCGCTATGTGAATGGCCATGCCAATAGCACATCCGATTCCAATTAAAAGTCCTGTAGTATACCTAAGTTTGTCATTTACAAACCAGACACCGATAATCTCAACCAGCAATCCATACAGAAGGATTCCTAAAACCAAGCCCGGCAAGGCTTGATTCAATCTCTTCATCCAATTAATCATCCTTTACCTCTTGACTTTGTTTTGCTTCTTCTTCCAGACGTCTCGCACGCTGCCCCGGAGACTCCGGATTCTTGAGATAACCCCTAACCATTCTGTAGGCGCCATTAAATGCCGCAACTATGCCTATCAGAATGCCTGCTATCGTATATCCCTTGGAGCCAAAGTTCTTAGTTAAAACTGCTCCAACTATGGTGCACAGCAATATTGGCGTTATAACGTTAAGGCCAAATTGCAACACCAGCACCAGGGAATTTGCTACTTCCCGATTTTGTTTTCTCTTGTCCTTCAATGTTGTCTCCTATAAAATCCGACAATTATAGTGTTATTTTAATTTCTCGATTTGTGTGCTGATACTGATAAAACTCCACACCTGCTGCTCTAAGCATTCTCTTAGATGCTATAACTGATGGTGTGTTTTCATATTTGTCGCTATCGTAAATTATTGTCTTGATACCAGACTGAATAATTGCTTTAGCACACTCATTACATGGAAAAAGAGATACATACAACTTTGAGCCTTCAAGCGAACCACCCCTATAGTTCAATATTGCATTAAGCTCGCTGTGTGTTGTGTAGAAATACTTATTCTCCAGAGGGTCTCCTACTCTTGCCCAAGGAAACTCGTCGTCTGAACATCCATTTGGAAAACCATTGTAACCCATGGATAGAATCTTATTATCCTGGCTAACAATACAAGCTCCAACCTGTGTATTTGGGTCTTTAGATCTCATACCCGATAATACTGCAACGCCCATAAAGTACTCATCCCAGCTAATATAATCTAGTCTCTTATCACTCATGGTATTCTCCTCCAATACAATATAAATTATGCCTCTAATACCCTCATTAACTTCTCAATTGATGCCTTTAAGACCTCATAGCACAGTCCGTATGTCTGTACTGAGCCACCATATGGATCCATCACCTCAAGCTCGTCCCCTACCAGCTCATTTAAGAGGCGTGTATTTTCCTCTGTGGCATTAGTGTATTCACTTAATATCTTTTGCCTCTGGCTTTCTTCCATGGTAATCACAAGTGTGTTCTCGGAGAAATCCGAGTCCATCAGCTGCTTGGAAGAATAATCCGAAAGCTTACATCCATTACTTATTAAAACTGCCTCAACCTTTTGATTTAAAGGTTCTGGGAACTGGACAATCAAGCCTCTGGCCTCACAAATTATGGGCCTATCGTGGGCTATAGCATGAAATATAGCTGTAGCCATAGGTGCTCTGGATGTGCCACTTCCCGAAGCAAAAATAACTCTATTAATATTTTTCATATCCATATTCTCCTGGGCAAGTCTCCCTAGACCTCGATGGTCTTTTGCCCTGCTGCCTTAAGCAACCTGTTCATAATAGCCTGACCCATCTTTGGAGTGGCAAAACTCTCTGAATAGATTAGGTCAACACTAAGCTCATCAAATCGTCTGAGAATATCGTATAGATTGTGAGCTATACTACTCTCATCTGAACGATTTCCAATAACAAGCACCTCTCCCTCAGGGTATCTATCCGCAGTCTCAGATGTAGCAATAATGCCCACCTTTTTACCCTCTTTAAGTGCTTCTCTTGTTAATTGATTAATCTTGCCAACTACTGTATCTTCCTCACCTGAGATGATTGTCAAATCACCCTTTGGTGCGTAGTGCTTGTATCTCATACCCGGTGCCTTAGGCTTTGCTCCACTGGTAGTTCCCTTGTCATTGTAGACAATACCAGGGTCCATCCTAACCTCACCAACTACTTCCCTAAGCATATCCATATTGATGAAGCCCGGTCTAAGAATGGTAACTACATCCTCAGTCAAGTCAACGATTGTAGACTCAAGACCTATGTCAACTGCTCCACCATCCAATATAGCCTCTATCTTGCCAGACAAATCCTCATATACATGGCTAGCCTTGGTAGGACTAGGTCGTCCTGATGTATTAGCACTAGGAGCAGCTATCATACATCCGCTCTCCTCAATAAGCGCTAAGGCCACTGGATTGTTAGGCATCCTCACTGCTACTGTATCAAGTCCACCAGTAGTCTCATATGGGATAACCTGATTTTTATTGCATACCATGGTAAGTGGTCCTGGCCAAAATGCATCAGCAAGTAATTTTGCTGTCTTAGGTAAATTTTCTGTAATATCTTCTAACTGAGAAAACTTTGCTATATGTACAATTAAAGGGTTATCCGATGGACGACCCTTTGCTGCGTATATCTTACGCGAGGCCTCTTTATCGGTGGCATCTCCTCCCAAACCATAAACCGTCTCGGTTGGGAAAGCTACTAGCCCACCGCTTTTTAATATCTCAGAAGCCTCTCTGATATACTCCATATTTATTGGCTCCTCAGAAACATCCATAATCTTAGTAATCATACTCAAAATTATATCACTTTTCCCTTAGAACACAATATTTTTAGATTGTGCAACCCCTTGTAAAATGGGGAAATTCTATGATTTTTCTGTGTCTTACATATCTTATAAATATTTAGCAATGACATTCCATGTAGCTGAATTATCGAAGCCCTTCTTCCAGAATGCCCCACCTGCAAGACCATAGCTATCCATTATTTTTAACTTCTGTTCGATTGAATTCTCATCCTCAATCCAAATCTTGTAGAATTTGTCTCCATCTGCAAACTCCACATAATACTGACCAGCCTCATCTGACCATTCAGGTGTCAGTCCGTTAGTTCTAATAAATGACTGTATAGCATCTAATCCGTATGCCTTGCTATCGATAATGCCGCCATCTCCATTAACCTGCCATACTCTGCAGTAGAATGGCATTCCAAGGATAACCTGCTCTGCTGGTACCTCTTCAAGAGTAGCAGCAACACCTTCCTCAACAAATCCTATTGATGCAACAGAGCCTGCCTCTGAGCTTCCATTTGTGTGCTCGTCATATCCCATCATTACCACATAGTCGGCATATTTAGCCTGCTCTGCTCTGTTGTAATGTGGAGTATATTTTGGCATGTAATTATCTACTGATAAAATAATATCGTTCTTCTCGCACTTGATAGAAAGCTCCTTGATAAACTGGATAAATCCATCGGAAGCCTCTTTTGATACCTCTTCGAAATCTATATTGATTCCATCCAAGCCATAAGTAATAGCCTGTGCAAGAATATTGTTAACAAGCGCATCTCTTGAAGATGTTGTATTTAATACTGTAGTTGTCTCAATGTCACTATTCTCAAAATCGCTTACAAGTCCCCAAACCTGCACATTATTAGAATGGCAAACACTTACGTAATTGGCATTTGCTAGAGATGCTATGCCACCCTTGTTGTCATTTAAGTGGAACCATGTAGGGGAAATAACATTAATATTTCCTGAATTAGTAAGCACTGTAGCAATATCAGCATTAGCTGACTGAGATGTAACCTGATGCCAGAGAAGTGAAATATCACTTCCTATAGAAATATGATTGTAAGTCCTCTCTGGAAGAGATGACTCTACAGTCTTAGCTGTTGGCTCAGAGAATTTGCTATTAGGAATGTATCCCATAACTCCCTTTGCTGAAACAACAAAGCTCCAATCCTTATCCTCAGAAACACGGATTACATTTAATTCTTCATCCTTTTCAACATCCTCTAAGATAGGGCTCTTTCTGCCGTTAGAGATTCTGATTGAAGTATCATTTTTTGCTGTAGCAACCTGCTTTTCATATCCAGCTGTCTCGATAACAATTCTGTCTGGATTCTCAAAAAGAGTGTATTTAAAATCAGATAAAATCTGAAGATAATCAAGCGCAATAAATACTGCATCTCCCTGCGCAACTACTACTGGCTCACCAAGGGAATTATTGCTCTTATCAACCACATAATCAGCACTTCCTAAAGTCGCAGAATATACCTCACTGTCAGTAGCATATCTAAGTGTTATCTCTGATGGGTCATATACATAGCCGTTGTCGATATTGGCCTTTACAAAGCCAAGCTCAAGATATACATTACCCTCATTTTTAATAGCATTGGCATTTGGTAATTCTGCTCCTGTTTCATCCTGAGACTTTTTATACTCGCCATTCAAAACAACTGAGACTTCATTTTCATGTGTGTTCTGATACCACTCTGTCAGCTCAACATGCTCATTTGTAAATGAATATTTTTTGAATGCAAGAAGACCTACTAATACAACTGTAAGAAACAGTGCAACTGATCCTATGTAGTAATATCCTCTTGGGATGTAACTTTTCTTTTTTCTCCTACGATTGTAGTGGTTATTTCTATGATTACGATTATAGTTATGGTGACTTTGATTCATATGCGTCTCCCTTTCTCTCATATACTGTAAAAGTATAGCAAATCACCTAGTGAAATTCCACTTTTCGCCCTATTATATGGCAGAAAAAAAGAGAGTGTTTGTTACACTCTCTTTTCATATCATATTCGTTACCAAATACTTCAATTTTTATCGGTTCTTCTTATTATCTTTTTCTACTAATAAATAACGATATTATTTTCCTATCTATACTTCTCCTTTCCGCAGCTACCTATAATAAATTAATGATGTCTTCAAAGTTCTCTTCCTTTAATGAAAATGGATTATCTATTTTAGGCAAGTTATTAAGCCTACACCTGTAAGATTCATAAAAAAGTTTTTGTCCTTCCTTGTCTCTACTCAGTTGGCAAAATTTAATGTTTTCCATATCAAATCTTTTAAAAATATTTTTTCGTATGAATTCATGGAAATCACGTCTTTGCCATGGCATAAAACTACCTATAATAATTTTGTTCTCACATATGTTAAAAACTGCTGCAGTATTATTTCCCAAGACTCCTAAATCTACTATCACATATCCTCTTTCACTAGCTAGCAATTCTATTGCCTCTTCTACACTGTTTGTCAAAATATATTTAACACCCTTGAATTTGTAGCCTATGCTCCTTCCTATTGATATCTGATTTTCTCCAACCATTCCAAGCAAACTACTTTCCTCTTTCAGTTCGATAAAAATCACATTCTCTCTCAGACAGGAGCCTATAAAATTAGCTATGGCAAGTGAAATAAATGTACAGCCCAACTTAGGTGCCACTGCAGATACACATATGGTTTTTCCCTTATTGTTGTTGTCTTTTTTGTTTTTTATTTTATTAAATATAATCCTTTTCATTTTTAAAAATCGCTGTGAATACTTTCTCTTCTTCTTTGGATAAATCCATGGAATTTCTAGTTAGTGGATACATGTAGACTCTTTTTTTAAGTTCCTTGGCTTTTTTAATAGAAGTTATTTTGTTAGAAAAATTATTGATTATATATACATTTTTCTCCTTAATCCATGGAGGATAAATCATGTTTTGTTGCCAAGGACTGCCGCTTATCACATAGATTAAAATATCCACAGATAGCAGTATATCCGTTGCATCTTTTCCACAATCAAGAACACGCAACCCAATAGGAGGCTTGTGCTTTTCAATAGCATCTCCATAGTTCATGATGCCTCTAAAGCAATCGTGGTATAAAACGCCTTCTTCTAATCTTGCGCTCTTCATAGATTTCCAAATATCATTAACAGTATTCTTTCTTAAATCCTCGTAATAGGTATCTATTTTTCTTTTATTGAAAAATTTACATAGAGATATCGCAATATGTGTGGTACCTACTGATGTGCCAGAACCTACTACTGCGATTCTTTTATCAAGATGCTTCTTCCCAAATTTTTCATTTCCCTTACTCCCTATTAAAGCTATCAACTGTTCCTTCAGCACTGATATGCTTTTAGTCCTTAATTCCACATTTTCAGCTGTAGCTTTTTCTATCAAATAGGCTAATTTATAATCATCTTTTGCATAACTATTGCTTCGCATAAAATCTATCACTTTGCCTACGGCATAGATGTCGCATCGCTCGTCTAGAAAGCCTCCTCTTAATTGCTCTGGAGCCGCCCAATTTGGGGTTCCCTGAGGATTCATCTGCCTACATTCTGATTTTCTCATAGATATACCAAAATCAATAAGGCGAATCGTTTCCTCCTGAATAATCAAATGATCCGGCTTCATATCAAGATAAAGTACAGGCTCTCTACCTGCCTTATGCAAAAGTTCCACAATAGAGCAAATCTCTACTGCAAACTTTATCAATTCATCTTTCGTGATTACTTTGCCAAGCAAGTACTCCCTCAATGAAATTCCATCTATATATTCTTCGATCAAATAATAGACTTCTTCATCTTCTTCTACTTCATAAATGGTGGGTAATAGGGTCGAATTAAACCCTTGTAAAAGATGTGCTTCGGATAGGATGCTGTGTGCATCAGGACTAGCCTTGGAAATGGCCTTCAGAATCCTGAGTGCTCCTATCTTCTTGTGTCTGACAAGCACCACTGCGGTAGCTGCTGACTGTTGCAGTGTCTTAATAATCTCATACCTGTCATCCAAATTGATATTAATCAATATATCAGCTCCTTCCATCCGGAAAAAGCATCTTGCGCTAAAATTTATATCACATAAAAAATTATATTGCAAGCATATTTTTTAATTGACAACTTTTCTGTAACTGTTGTGGTTTAATAAAAATTTAAGATTTTTTCACTGTTTTTATATGCCTCTTTCCTTTACTTTCCGATATAATATATATATAATAGTCGAACAAGAAACATAATAGCATCTTTTTCGATTCGGGAGGTGATTTTATGAAGATTGAAAAAATCAACGAGAACCAGATCAGATGCACTCTTTCAAGAGAAGATTTAATTAGCCGTCACATCAAGCTATCTGAGCTTGCTTATGGCTCTGCCAAGGCAAGAGAACTATTCAGAGAGCTTATGGAGCAAGCATCATATCAATACGGATTTGAAGCAGAGGATATCCCTCTAATGATAGAAGCAGTACCACTTTCGTCTGAGTCCATTGTTCTACTTGTTACTAAGGTAGAAAATCCTGACGAGTTAGACACTAGATTTTCTAGATTCTCAGAGGATGAGGACGACGATTACGACTATGATGACGATGAGGCAACAGCTAGCAAGACAAAGCCATTTAACGAGACTTCTGCTAGCGACATACTTAACATGTTCAATAGTCTACTAGAAAAGGCAGCCGACGCTGCCAAGGCTTTCCCAGAGCAGGCAGCTAAAAAAGGATTGCCAGTTGATATCACTAAGATGTTTGTATTTGATAATCTTGATGATGTCATTAGACTTTCATCAATCCTGGCTACCTTCTATAACGGCAAAAACTCTCTTTATAGGAGTCCATTTGATGGTCAGTACTATCTGGTAGTTAGCAAAACAGATGATACACCAGAGGTATACAACAAAGTTTGCAACATTCTTTCAGAATACAGTGATCAGCAGAATTATGTAGTAGGTACTGCACAGTATATGTCTGAGCACTACGACACAATGATTCAGGATAACGCTGTACAGAAGCTTGCAATGATATAACAACCCTCAAGCCCAAGAAATCTTGGGCTTGTTTTTTTGGAATACTGAGGGAAGACACGCCATCAAAAGATTTGCTTAGCAAATAGGGCGTGTCGTGGCAAACAAAAAAGACTAACAGCTAATGCTGTTAGTCTTTTTATATTTGCTTTAATTAGCCCTGTGAGATAGCTCCTGTTGGGCAAACACCTGCGCAAGTACCGCAATCAACACAAGCACCTGCATCGATATTGAACTGTGAGTCGCCCTGTGAGATAGCTCCTACTGGACACTCTGGCTCGCATGTACCACATGAAACGCATGAATCAGAAATAACGTATGCCATGATTAAACTCCTCCTTAATATTTGTTATTAATAAAAATTATCAATTTCGCAACTGATGAATTTACTATACACCTTAATTGTGTCTAAATCAAGAACATTTTTGTATTTTTAAAAATCCCTTAGTTTTACTGCCTTACACGGGTTCGCCATAACTAACTTCGATTGAAATCAGCTAACAAAAGTTCAAATTGTGTACACAACTATTTTATCGGTTGCATACAATAGAATTGTATATTATCAACAACAATTAATATATGGCGTTGATAAATATTTTCAACCATGTTATCATCTGAAACTAGGAGATAAAAAGAAAGGAAGGAACATATAATGGCAAGAGTTTCTAAGTCAACTATGATCGGCGAGCTTCTTCAGATTGATGCTGATGTAGCTCCTATCTTACTTAATATCGGTATGCACTGCCTTGGATGCCCATCTTCACAGATGGAGACAATCGAGGAGGCAGCTATGGTACACGGTATCGACGCTGATGACCTCATCGAAGAGATCAACACATTTCTTGATTCAAAGGCTTAATAAGTAAGAAAAAAGAGTATCGCATTTGCGATACTCTTTTTATAATGTCTTTTCTTCTTCACAATCTTTATTTCTTACAGTAGGAGTTGAGCTATCATATGCTGCGGCTGCATTCATCATATCCTCGTTAAAAATCTCTACCGCAAAATCATAATCAACATCCCTTAATCCGCCTTCTAATTTATCCTTATCGCCTTCAGTTTCATCACATATCTTATTTTCGATATCAAATAACGGCTTCTTTTCGTCCATCCCTTACCCCTTTTTTATATAATCAACAATTTTTTTAACCCCTACATAAATCTCCCATTATTCTCATTTACTAATAAAACTCTTATAGAAAAGGGAGCCGCAGCTTTCGCTACGACTCCGGGGAATAATTTTGGCGATTATATCAAATAATTGACTTATCTTACTTGCTTAATTTCTTCAAATCAGTAGGCATCTTTGGCTGATGATGAAAATACACGCATCGAGTATCCGCTGTTGCCTTTGCTGTTGCTCTAGCCACTTTTTCTAATACATTTGCCACAACATCTTTTTTCATATTCATATGCAAATCCTCCCTTTGATGTTCACATTGAATAAATGGATTATACCCCTTGTAAAGCCATATTCACTTGTCGTGTTGAAATTAGCAGTCTGCATGTAATTTTTCAGTCTTTTCGTATAGTACAACTACTACAGTAAACTCATTCTCCTCATTCTTTATCAATACATCCCCATCATATTCCTTAGCCGCCATCTTAATTGACGGAATCCCCATTCCATGATTGTTTTTATCTTCTTTTGTTGTCTCTATATCTCCAGAACTATTTTTATTTACAGCTCCAATACAGCTATTTTTTATGCAGATATGAAGCATGTTCTTTTCATAGCTCATTTCAAGTCCAATATATCTATTATTACTATCTACCTTTACACATGCCTCTATAGCATTCTCCAGTAGATTTCCAAGAATAATGACAATATTCTCATTTTTAAAGGGTAACTCAGTAGGAATAAATACATTGGCATTAAAATCTATTCCCAGTTCCTTAGCCATGGAGTACTTATAATTAATAAGGGAATCTACAACAATATTTCCTGTTCTTGATATATCACCAGTTTTTATAAGTTTACCATCATTAAGTAGATTCTCTATGTAATCCCTGGCATCATTTGCATTGCCAGAATCGATCATCCCCATGAGACTAGTCAGATGATTTTTCATATCATGACGGAGTCTTCGTAGTTCCTTGTATGTAGCCTCCTGTTCGGCTGTTTGTCTGCTACAAAGCTGAATCTGCTGCACAAAAAGTCTATTCTGTGCCTGCAATTGTACAGTTCTATTTACCCAGTCGTATGAATCAAAAATCACATAATTTGTTAAAAGCAATACCACACTGGCGCAGGCTGCAAAGCCATCATATTCTGGATATTTTCTAGAGACTTCTACACTTTCCATCTCAAAATAAATGCTTACTACTGGAATCCAGGCAAGTATAAAAAATGTTTTAAGTGATATTTCCTTACTAAACCTATCTTTCTTATATTTCTCTAAAGCAATAACTATTAAGAGCACA
>JAEEGH010021358.1_pt1 | contig 13377 bp, 7 predicted proteins | sample 9134181 | NCBI WGS metagenome assembly JAEEGH01 (sample SAMN16246544, study PRJNA631951) | gut metagenome | biome: gut microbiome; feature: rumen; material: DP-attached | host: Bos | place: Iran: Karaj | collected 2018-10
CTGGTCGAGCTTGAAGCGGTTGGGCAGGTAATCGATTTTGCGGATGCGATGGAGGGCGATGACGGTGAAGGGCGGATTCGCTTTGTCGAGATCGCCTTCGCGGAGCAGCCGTGCCTTCAGATACCAGACGTTGTCGTATAATGTAAGCACATGCGGCTCAATGCGTAAGGTCTGAATCGTGCCGTCTTTCAGACGATGGTAGTCGATGTCCAGGCAATGCTGTTTTCGCCATGCTTCGAAAACCGTCTGGAAAACGTCTGGTCTGACATTGCCGCGGCTGGCCTGCGCAACCAAGGCGTTCAACGCCATGAATTCGTCTGACGAACCACGATTTCGGTTCCATAAGCGGTCTGTGCTACGACGGATGTCTTGTGTTATTTCCGATTGCGGCAGAATGGTTTCCGCAAGATGGGCACCGAGAATGGCGGCATCCATTTCGATTTTGTCCGCGTAGGGCCCTTCGTCCCATTCCCAATTGGGATCGGAGAGATAGTAGCCCCTCTGTTCGGCGTCGTATTCGATTGGCGCGTTGTATTCCTTTTTAAGGTATGCGACATCCCGCTGGATGGATTTCTGTGAAATGGCGTAGGCGCCAGCCTCATCCATCAGGCTCATGGCCGCCTGAAGGATGGGATGGTTCGGATAGCGATTTTCGCGCATGAGCCGTAGCAGGCAGTTGAGGCGCGTCTGTCTTTGCTTGTTGATGGGCATGGTTCCTCCTGTGTTTCTAAACAATATAGCGGATTCATGGAAATTGGCAAAAGATTGGTTGACAACTGCCATTCCTTAAGTAAATTTGCAGAAAGACGATGTTGCGGGGGGGATATTGTTCAATTCATTTACAAGAGGTTCATCATGAGACATTGGACTGGTTTGCTATTGCTTTGCCTGACAGCGACTTCTGTTCAGGCGGATCTTGTTTTGGCACGTCGTGGACAGCCTGCGGACGCGGTGATCGTCCATGCTGCTGACGCTCCTGAATCCATCAAATTGGCCTGCAACGAACTGCAGATGTATCTTGAAAAGCAGACTGGCGTGAAGCTGCCGATACAGGATGATGGTGCGGCACTGCCGAAAAAGGCGATTCTCGTCGGCAAGCCGCGCTATCTGGCGGAACTGCCTGGATGCCAGTTCCCTGAGATGAAACTGCCCGATGATTCGTTCCGTCTGAAGACGGTTGGCGAACGGCTGGTCGTCTATGGCGGCAAACGCGGCGGCATGTACGGCGTGTTCGAGATTCTGGAGCGGTTCGGTGGTTGCCGTTGGTATTCGTCATGGTGTGAAAAAGTCCCGCAGTTGGACGAATTCAAAGTTCCGTCGGATTTGGACGAAATGCAAGTTCCCGCGTTTTTGATGCGCGAACCGTTCTGGTATGACATGTTCAACACGGAGCAGGCCTATCGCAACAAATGCAATGGCAACCAGATGCGGCTGTCGGAAAAGGAAGGCGGCAAGGTTCGTTTCGGCAGTGGTTTGTTCGTCCATACGATGGATCAGCTTATTCCTGTGAAGGAGTTCTATGAGACGCATCCAGAATACTTTGCGGAAATCGGCGGCACACGCCGCAACGGCTATGTGCAGCGCTGTCTGACGAATCCGGACGTGTTGAAAATCACGACGGAGCGGTTGTTGGCGCGCATTCGCAAGGATCCGACGGCGACGATGTACAGCGTCAGCCAGAACGACGTCTATAATTTCTGCACATGCAAGGAATGCAACGCGATGGCGGAGAAATACGGCGGCCAGTCCGGTCTGCTGATTTGGTTTGTGAACCAAGTGGCGGAGGCGGTCGAAAAGGAGTTCCCGAACGCGTTGATCGAAACGCTTGCGTATCAATACACTCGGACGCCGCCTGTGAACATCAAGCCGCGCCACAACGTCGTGCCGCGCCTCTGCACAATTGAATGCGATTTCTCCAAGCCGCTGGATGTCTCCAAATACGCGCAGAACGTGAAATTCGTGAAGGACATCGAAGGCTGGAGCTCCATGACGGACAAGCTGTTCATCTGGGACTACACGACGGATTTCGCCAACTACCTCTGCCCGTTCCCGAATTTCGGCTGCCTGCAGGGCAATGTGAAATTCTTCCGCGACAACCACGTCATCGGCCTGATGGAGCAGGGCGCCTATCAGGGCTATCATGCTGAATTCGCGGAACTTAGAGGATGGATTCTGGCGAAGCTTCTGTGGAATCCGGACCAGGACATCGCGCCATTGTACGATGATTTCTTCAACGGCTACTACGGCAAAGGCGCGCCGTTCATCCGCAAGTATTTCGATGAATTGCAGTCGCTTGTGACGGGCGATGACAAAATCCTGAACATCTGGATTTCGCCGACCGTCGGCTGGATCACGGACGACTTCCTGGATCGCGCGTTGGCGTTGTGGGATCAAGCGGAGGCCGCTGTAAAGGACGATCCCATCCGTCTTTACAACGTCCGCAAGAGCTCCATTCCAGTTTTCTTCGCGCTGTATCAGCGGATGCCGCATGGCGAGCCCGACTACAAATGGTCGGACACGGAAGTCCAGCCGTTGATGTCGCCCAAGGCCGAGAGAGTTTGCACGGAACTGGTGGCTCGTTATGACGAAGCGGATCCGAACGGCGTCAAGCGTGGCATTCACATCCGCGAAGGCGGTAACGCACAGTATCAGGAATGGCTGAAATATGTGAAGAGGGCTCCCGTTGTCACAGTGAAAGGTGGCGGTTACACGGTAGGCATCGCGCCGAAACTGAGTGCGCAGGTTGGTTTCCTCCGTGATGCTTCTGGACGTGACCTGTTGGATTCGAAAGCTGGCGGCTTCGTTTTCTCAAACAATCTCGGTGGAACGTTTTCAGACGTCGAAATGTTGGAATATGCCGTCAAGGAGCAGAGCGATGACAAATTGTCTTTATCTGCGGAAAAAGACGGTCTTGAGTTCAAGCGGTTTGTTAGTGTTAACAAAAATGCCGGAATGGATTTTATTTCGGAAATTCATAGTAAATCGGATAAAATCCAGAAAGTACGTCCATTCGCGTCAATGGCGCTGAAGATAAAAGCCAGTCCGTACTTTGCGTGGCAAATTGACGTCTTACGGTGGAACATTTGTACGTTGCAGGCCGGGACGAAGCTGGACTACATGGCGATTGACGGTGAAAAACTCAAAGAACACTCGTCACTTACATTCGTAGGATCCGATGGGCGCGGCGTGCAGATATATTTCCCGTTCTCCGCACGGTATGAGCGTGTTGCCGTCCAATATCAAGCCGATGGATTGCGCGTTTATTTCATTGAAAAAGCCATTGATTTGAAACAAGGGGAAAATGCATGGGCGAATCTAGCGAATCGCACTGATGAGAAACCTAGTGGTTTGGTAACCCGTCCCTATGGCTTGAGAACTGTAACGGAATCCTCTCTAGCTGATAGGATGAAGCCTTTGGACGCAAACGCTCCTGCGCGTCTGGTCTATGAAGACTGTATGATTCCGTTGCAGAAGAAGCCGATGTGGGGCGAAACGGTCATCGATGCGGAAGCCATTGACAAATCGGCCCACAGGCTGACAAATACGCACTATGAATGGTGCATCCAGTTGCGACCGGACATGCATCTTTTGGATGCGTCGAAGACCTATACGGTTCGTGCACGCGTGAAAGTCGTTCCGAAGGAAGGCGCAACTGGCGAAGCCTTCTGGGCTGGTGTCTATAACACGGCGACGACGGAATACTACGGCAACCTCAGCGTGAATCTGAAGAACGTCCAGCCAGGCTACCAGTGGTATGTACTCAGTGAGAAATGGCCGCCGCATACATCGGATTACATTTGGATGGGCCCGCCGCGTTTCACGAACGGCAAATCTCCCGTGGAAAATGTGTATTTGGATAGAATCGAAATCATTGAAAATAAATAAATTACAATCTAGATTTTCTAGCGTTTCTAGACATTCTAGAAGCGCTAGAAGGCTAGACGACTAGGAATTGTTGCGATGAAAAAATTGTTGCTTGTTTTCTGTCTATTGTTTGTATTTGCGGAGGCGCATGTCAGTAACTGGCCGCTCCGTCCCTCCGCGGATTTGCGTGATGATGCCATGAAGCAAATCAAGGCGTTTACGGTGAATTTCCCACAGGATGCGGCGGTAGCGCGCGCAAAAGAGATTCTAGCGGATGAAACGTTGCAGAAGGATATGCATGCGTGGATGAGACCGACCATGGATTTGGCGTTGGACATTTTGGACCGCCATCCCGTCTCGCCTGATAACGAAGCGATCCGCAAGGCCGCGTTGATCATTCTCGATTATCCGATTCATGTGAACAACAAGGCGGACGAGCCGGACGTCAACGAAAAATGGCAGTCGTTGATTGCGTACTATCAGCAGCGCGCTCTCAAGAAGCTTGCGGAAACAGTTAAAAAGACGGAAGTTCCAGCCGGCAAGCTGGCGATCTGGAAAGTCTATAACATGGGGTATATCATCAAAAGCGAGCATCATTGCATCGCATGGGACATCGTGCGTACCAACGGTTTAGGACAGCATGTCAATGAACTGAATGAACCGATGGCGGAGTTGTTGAAACAGATTGAATGCATGTTCGTCTCCCATTGGCATGGCGACCATTTGCAGATGTGGTGTGCATGGCGCATCCTCAAGGATGGCAAGCCTGTGTTCATTCCCGAAATTCCGCCTAGAAAAGAAGCTCCTGCGCCGAATCGTGAAGACAAGCGGTTTACGTATGTGTGGGAAAGCAAGGAAGTTCCAGCGGAAGGCTACAACGGCATCACGTTCAAGTGTATACCAGGCCATCAAGTCCAGTTGCTGTGTAGCCTTTTCTCTGTGACGATTGACGGACTGACCATTCTGCAGACAGGCGACAATCAAGACAAGACAGTTTTTGACCATTTTGCGGAACTGGGCCGCGTCGATGTGTTGATTGGCACCTGCTGGACTTCCATTCCTCGCAATGGATTGGAAGTAGCAAAGTCCTGCAAGGGAGAAGGTATTGAACGGCCGCAGTTCTATATCACAGGGCATGAAAATGAAATGGGCCATCCGCCGACCAATCGCGAATCTTTCAAGGAGACCTACATGCGGCTGGGCGACCGTAGCAAACTGCCGATGCCGTCTTTCATTTTGAATGTCGGCGAAGGCGTGTGGTATCCGGATGGAAAAGCGATACAGTAGTTTATGGGACCACAGGGACAATTTGGGACTACTGGGACTTTTGGAATACAGAGTATTATAAGGAAAAACATGACTCATTTGACAAAATTCAGCGGTGATTGCCGCTATATCGTGACAGACATCGATTACACGTTTATCGGAAGTGATCGGAAGATGATTCAGGCGAATCTGGATGCGATTCGCGATGCACAGGCGGCGGGCATCGAAGTCGCTTTCGCGACTGGCCGTTGCATGAGCGCCATTTTGGAATGGTGCGACCAGATGAATCTGACGGCTCCACAAGTCGTCGATAATGGCGCGACCGTGTTTTCGCCTGTGACAAAGAAGGTTTTAGACGCGAAAGTGCATACCGTCGAGGCCTGCCGTTTTTGGGCGGAAGGCTTTCATAATGCGGGATTTGAGCCAGTCCTTTGCACCCCGGAGGACTACTATGTCTGCAATCCGGACGACGATGTACGCCACCAGATTGAAGTCCATGATGAACACTATGTGGTATATGATTCATGGGACAAGATGATAGCGGATCATGGAGCGCGGGCGGTGAAGGTCACGGGAACGACTGGCTATCGTATTGCGGAAATCGAAGCGGTTTGCACACGGTTGATTGCGGAGGCGAAACAGCGCGGGATTCCGTTCAGCGCGACCTATACAGAGAAAGGAATTCTTGTCGTGACGGCGGAGAATGTCTCGAAGATAAGCGGCGTAGAGATGGCGGCGAAGCAATTGGGCATTAGTTTGGCGGATGTTGCGGCCATTGGCGACGGCGATAACGACGCAGACATGCTGGCCGGCTGCGGACTGGGCATAGCATTGGCCAATGGAACGGATTTAGCAAAAGCGGCATCGACGCATGTTGTCGGCAGTTGTGATGACGCAGGTTTCGCACAGGCCATTCGGATGATTTTGGAGAAGCGTTGGTAAATACATCGTGCAGAGAAGTCCATGTCAAAACAACATCGGACAAATAATCAATTCATGGACGATGGGCAAAACCATCCGTCGTCGAATTATCGTGCCATGCCGCAGGAAACGCCTCGTAAGCGGCAAGGCACGGATGATGTCATTCTGCTAAAACCTAAACACAAGCGACCGTCCATACCGAAAGAGCAGAAGCAGAGCACTACTTCGTATGGGCTTCCTAAATCCGCCCAAAAACAGCCCCAATTGCCTTCTCGGCTTGTACCGCGCCATTCGAAACAATCCACTGGGAAAGCACATTCTACTGCCCATTCCAACAACTCCATGGATTTTTGGGGAGGATTGGCTCTTGGCGCTTTACTCATCTTATTGGGCGCGATATGGTTCGTTGGTGTTCAACGGAATTCAAGCCATGATGAGACTGTGTCGTTAAATCCGCTGACATCGCTAATCGGACCATCGAAAACACGTTCCCAGAAGGCCTTTCAAAAGGCATGGAAAAAGATGGAGCGCGAAGAGAAAAAAGCCGCAATCGCTGCATCGAAAAGCCATGGAAAAGCTGTTGAGACGAAAAAGAAAGTCGTCGAGAAGGAAGAAGAGACAGTCGTTGGACAAACAAGCGTTGATTCTGCAGAATCATCAGTTATTGAAAATTCTGCAGAATCAGCCGTTATTGAAAAATCTGCAGAATCAGCAGATATTGAAAATAAAAAATCAGAAACGATTGATTCTGTTGAACATGCAACAACTGAAGCAGAAGCGGAAGCGGATGATTCGGATGATAGTCTGGTAATGGACTTTCTGAAACGGAATGTCGGGCATGTTGGGCGTACGACGACCCCACGGGTAACGGGATCGGTTAACATGCGGCAACGTGCTCCCGCTCAGCAATTTGCGCCAATTGGAAGATGGAGCCCCGGTAATTTGGAGCGGCATTGGGCGAAACATGGCCATGAGTTTCCGCAATACCACAGTGCGGCGGAATATGGCATGGGAGCACTGTATTTCTTTGAAAATCCGCCGCCTGGAACGAAACGCAAGACGCGCGGAAACGGCGACTGTCTTTACTATCATCCTGCAAGTAATACGTTTGGTGTGACGACTGCGGATGGCACGCCGAAGACGATGTTCAAGCCAGACAGCGGAATGGACTACTGGAATCGACAGTGAATGTTTTGTTGAAAGAAAAAAATCATCGCAATCAAATAGCGTGAATAAAATGAACAACAATCTCGCTACCAATAACTTGCAACGTCATCTGAAATTTTTGAATGTAGTCAGGGTGTTTCCTGAACATCTTGATTTCACCATTGCCGAAATACGGCGGCAGCATGAAGAGGTTGGATTGACGGATTTTGCGCTGTCATTGAGCTTCCATCCGACGGGCACGCCTGCATGCAAGAATGCGGACATGCTTATCGCTCGGTTCAAGGCTGTAAAAGAGGCGTTGGCGGACACGCCGTCCATTCACGTTGGCGTGCTGTTGCAGAGCACGTTGGGGCATGGATGGAGCGGTCCTGTGCCGTTGACAGGCGAACCGTGGCAGCGGATTGTCAATGTGGATGGCGTTGTGTCCAGTCGTATGTGTCCAACAGACAAGGCGTTCCGTCAATATGTGTTGGATTGTATCGAAGGCGTCATGAAGGTCGGTCCTGCATTTTTGCTATTGGATGATGATTTCGGACTGAGACTTGGCGAATGCTTCTGTCCCAACCACATAGAGATGTTCAACAAGGCGACTGGCGTGAAGCGTAGCTTTGATGAAGTGGTCGCGATGATGAAGGAACGGCCGAAGGACGATCCAGAAGTCATGCTGTTTTCCGAACAGCGTGGAAAACTGGCCGTCGATTTTGCACGTGAAATCCGTTCTGTCATCGACAAATACGATGATTCCATTACATGCACGATGTGCACGCCTGGTATGGGGCATGGTTTTGTGAACGACGTAACACACGTATTGGCAGGGCGGAACGGCAAGCCGTCCGCCCGTGTCAACAACGCCATCTATGGCAGTAATAATCCAAATTATCTATTGTCGTTAACGACGACAACGAATCGCATCCGCCATGTCTTCAAGGATGTCCATGAGCTTGTGGATGAAGCGGATACGTTCCCGCAGAACTACTACAGCGAAAATGCGACGCTGTTCAATGCGCATCTTGTGAATGCGATTCTGAATGGTTTGGATGGTGCGAAGCTGTGGATGTTCGAATTCGAAATGCCACGAGACATCCATTCGCAGTCACGCTATGAACGTATCTTCCGTCAATACAGAGGCTTTTACGAAGAACTATACAATACAATAAACTGTGTAAAATGGGGTGGCGTGAAATCCGTCTTGACGGATTACCGCAACATGCTCCATCCGCAAGTGATGTCGCAACGGCTGTATGCGGCGGATTGGAACTGCCTCGTATTTGGGCCTTTCGGAATTCCAATTGCCTACGATACGGCAGACGGAAATGGCATCTTCGCCTTGAACAAAGACATCGCCGATGTGCTTACTGCCGATGAATTGACGGCGCTTTTCAAGAAGAATGTTCTTATTGATTCAGAAGCCGCCAAGTTGTTGGACAAGAGAGGTTTCAGCCATTATATGGGCATCCGCGTCAACGAGAATCCGTCGTTCTTCTTCCAAGCTGAGCATCAGGAGGGGATGGTCACGCCGACAGGGCTGATGTGGGATGCTTCGGCGGCGGAATTGGTCTGTTTGTCGGAGAAGACGCATGTGGCCAGCTGGTGTGTGGAAAATGGAATGACGACAGCAAAGAAAATTTCGCCATGCATGACGTTCTTTGAGAATGAATTGGGTGGTCGCGTCGTCACCTTGGCATGGTCGTCGAACATGCCGAACTATAAGATCCTCAAAAATGAACGCAGACGTATCTTATTGGACGCGTTGGACTTTTTGAACGGTGGCACGTTTGAGATGTCATTGGAGACGATGCATCAGGCGATTGTCCGCTATGGCAGATTGGCGGACGATCGCGAATTGGTGGCGATGATCAGTTTGGCATTGGATGAAGAGCCGCAGATCCGCCTGCGGAAAGCGACTTGCCCGAAATGTGTTGAAAAACTGTTGCCAAACGGTCAATGGACGAAAGCGGCGTTCACGCATGAAAATGGCATTTTGACGGTGGAGGAACCGTTGACGTGCTGCAAGCCTGTGGCGTTGAGATTAGTGGTTAGTGATTAGTGGTCAGTGGTCAGTGGTCAGTGGTTAGTGGTCAGTGGTCAGTGGTTGGGAGGGCTGCGCTCCTGCGCGGCCGATGGTCAGTCGCCAGTGCCATATGGCGTAAGCGTAAACAAGCGATGCCTGTTTATTAATGTTGGTTGCAGTTTGGGCAGCCGCCTTCGCGGTGCGGCCATGTCAGATGGAGGCCTTTGGAGAAAAGGCCTGTTTCGTAGTCGAGCGTGGCGGTTTCGAAGACGGTTTCGTATTCGGGGGGGATGAAAAACGTGATGAAATCTGTCTTGTATTCCAAAAATCCATCAGGCTTCTGGAAGACTGGTTTCAGCAACGGAACGGAATTTCGGCAGGAGCCGACCGAGCCATCGAAGCGGATGCCAACGGGGCTTCCTCCCATTCGTTCCAGAATTTTTTTCAAATGGGTTGTGGCTGAATCGGTGATTTTCATGGTATATTTAAAAATGACGTTGGCTTAATGTTGATTATGTGCTATGTTAAGAGAAATAAGGATTTACAAGATATCATCATTTAGGAGAGACATATGGAAAACGGCATTCTTCACATAGGAGACAAGCTTTCCATTCCGGAAAGTGAAATCGAATATGAATACTGCCGCAGTTCAGGCCCAGGTGGGCAGCATGTGAACACGACGGACAGCGCGGTGCATCTGCGTTTTGACATCATTCATTCACCGTCGTTGCCTGAGGACATTCGCATCCGCTTGCTTGGATTGTGCGGCAATCAAGTGAATGAAGACGGCGTATTGGATCTGTTTTCACAGAAGTTTCGTCGTCAGTTGCGGAATAAATACGACGTGCGCGAGAAGCTGATCATGCTGTTGCTTCGCGCCGCCACACCGCCACGCCCTCGTGTAAAGACGAAGCCGACGAAAGCCAGCAACGAACGTCGTCTACAGGAGAAGGCGCGCCATTCCGAACGGAAGGCGAACCGCAGAAATCTTGGCGATTATTGAGCTTTTTTCTCCAACGCCTTCAGCTGCGGCGTGATGGCTTGCGTCCAGTTTTCGATTTGGTCGCCGCAGACTTTACAGTTCAGCTGATGCAGGTCATTGAAGAAGAAGGGCATGCCTTCTTCATCCGTGAATCGTGCAAAGAAACCGTAGTTGAGTTTGTCGTCCGAAATGATGAATTTCAGCGTGGTATCGCCTTCCGGAATATCGAGAACGACGGTTTCTTGGTCTCGTCTCGCGATGTGCTGTGATTTTGGGCCGAAGACCTTCTGTCCGTTCAGTTCGACGATAAGTGTATGGTCGAATCCCAGATGGAGCGCGAGTTTCTGCGGGAAGTAGTTATGGAATTGCGTGGTCGCTTCAACGGTGCAGTTGTCAATGCCGTCAAAGGCGTAGTCGATATCGACGAAACCGTTCGGATCCGCAACGACAGCCAACGGGCCTTTGCCTTTGTCCGATGGGACACCCTTCACGAATGTCGCGTTCCAATTGCGCAGGAAGGAAATGTCGAAAGATATTTGCCAGAGAATCTTGTCGAGTTCATCCAATTGCTCTTTGCGCGGTTCGTAATGATTGTATTCCAAATCCATCTGGTAGTCTTTCTTCAGAGCTTGTAGAACCATGGACTGAATCCGTCTGCACGGATATAGTTCTTTGGTTTCCAGCGTCTTGCGGAATGGTTCAAATTTCGTGCCTTGCGAGAGATGGAGCATGATATTGTTGATGAGCACGGCTGTTTGGACTCTGCGTTCTTCATCGGTCATTGCCATTTGCTGTCTTTTTATCTGCTTGGTGTAAACGGAGTTCGGAGCATAGACGGACGAAAGTCTTACGACTCCGAACACATCCGGCCGGACTGTTTTGAGTTTGCTTTGATAGCACATGGCGAGTTCATGGTGGGTGGCACGGAAGATCTGTTCAAGATTCGGGAAGCCTTCGGGGGACACGTCATTGAAAGGTTCGGGCCATGGGGGCATACGGAGAACTTGTCCGCGGTCTTCAGGAGCTTGTTGGATGTTCTCTCCATTCAATTCGAGAACTTCCAGAAGCAACGGAATACCAAGATCTTCCAGATAGGCGTCCTTGAAAGGGCTCAGTTCCTGCTTTGCATGGAAGAACTCCAGAATGGGATCGCCGGGGAATTTGTCGCGCAGTTCTTTCGTCAGAACGTGATGAGGCTTGGTGCGGCTGAGTTTCAGATGGTTGATTGCATAGTCTTCATAGAAATGGAGCATGTCCAGACCATCGAGTTTTGATTCCGTCTTCTCATAGCGTTGTTTAAGGATGTCAAAACACTGCTCGAACTTCCCGTATTTGTAGCATAGGAGTGCCAATGCGAGCGATGTGGAGTTGAAGGTTTGCCTGGAAGATTGTTCATCCGTTTCGGAATCTGTAGCGCCGACGGTTTCGATGGTGGAGAGAATCTTGTGATAGAGATCCGCCGCCTTGGCATAGACTTCTTCCGGATAATAGGTGATGAACGTATCAGGTGAGAAGGCCGGCGTTCTTGCGAGCAAGTGCGGGGGAACGTTTTTTAGAAGCTTTTCAAGCTTTTCCGGAACGAGAACGGCGAACTGGTCGGCCGCTAGGCGCAGTAACTGCAAGTCATCATCGTATTCGCCATCCGCCAACAGGAATTCGACGGCTGCGTGTTCGGGGTAGTTCATTGCGGCGTATTGGCGTGCGTATTCCAGATGCTGCTGCCTCAATTTCTTCTCGAACTCGAGCTGTTCGTCTTCTGACAGCTCATTGGGATCCATTTTGGGAGTGACCCGTGGATAGAAGAAGATTTTGCTGACACGGTAAGCTTTTGTTTCCTTCGTGCCGAACATGCCGAAAAGGACGCTCGATTCCGATGAATTGTCTTGATTAATCGTTTTGGAGTAAAATGGCGAGAATCTCTTCTTGTTTTGCCATGAACGGTTTACGTGCCCGTACAAGCCAAAGCAAGCGGAATTCGTGCCGAACATGAGCGGATCAAGGCTCTTGGTGGAGGCGATTCCTGACATGATGAACTGATTCTGGACACCGTCTGCCAGATTGTTGTAGTAAATCAAGCCAGCGCCAACCGTCGTTTTTCTGGCATAACTCTTGATTATGGAGTGGTTTTCCGTTTGGTCATTATTCTCTTCTTGTTTGGACGTATCATCTTCTTGATTACCGTCGTTGGCGGAAGTGTCTGCAACATTGGCTTCAGGAATAGTGTCATCGACAGGCTCCGTCGTATTGTCGAAAGACACGCTAGTCCGAATAGAGTAGAATGGGAAGAGCCAGTGATTTGAGAAGAGGGAGACTGGGTCGTTGTCTGGCAGACTGGTTTGCTGATGAAGGCTTTTGAAGAGCGGAATCCAGCGATGGGGGGAGGCGTACGCACGGCTGTCGCTAATGTATTCTTTTTCAACAGGGAAGGTGTAATGGTCGTAGGAAATTGGCGGGATGGAGGCGGTTACACGCGTATGTCCAGGCTTGGTGGTCTTGGCGTAGAATGGGATGGCATGCCAATAGGAAGATTTCGTCGTCTCGTTGTTTCCAATCGTTTTATTGGATGATTTGTAATAAAGTCCAGCAGCGGCGAACCCGCGTTTTTCGATGGAGCCATCTGCTTTTTCGCTGGTTTTGAATCGTGCGATGGCGAGAGGAATAATCGTCGAACGTGTGGTGGTGTCGTCTTCAGGCATGGACTGCGATTTCCCGTAGAATGGGAAGAGCATCCAGAAGGCGGAGTTCAGATTATATTTGGAAAACCAGAACGGGAGGAGGAAGGAGATTTTCCGCGTGTAGTCCAACGGGTCTTCATCTTCATAGATGGTGACGGGATACTTGTCCGAATCGAATTTTGACTGAAGCGGAATTTGCCGCTCAAAATTACCGGCCAGCAGACCGAACCACCAGTTGTTTTTAGCGTGTTCTTCGTCGGACATGTAACCCAGCGGGAAGAGAAAGTCCATCCGTCCGATGGATTTTCCGATACGATGCGATGTGTGGTAGTAGGGGAACAGCCAAAAACGGGTGTTCTCCTTATCATCCAATGAATATGGGGTGGCACCGATGGAATGACGGCGGCTTCTGTAATACAACGGGAAGAGGAAAGAGTATTTCTGGCTGTAGCCCGGATAGTCTGGAATTTTCAAATCCGCGTTGCCCCATC
>JAEEGH010021359.1_pt1 | contig 13376 bp, 13 predicted proteins | sample 9134181 | NCBI WGS metagenome assembly JAEEGH01 (sample SAMN16246544, study PRJNA631951) | gut metagenome | biome: gut microbiome; feature: rumen; material: DP-attached | host: Bos | place: Iran: Karaj | collected 2018-10
GCACGACCGTCCAGCACTGACCTTTGCAGCGCTCGAAAAGGAACCGCTCCAGTTTCGCTTTCGAGATCGCGTATTTCTCGTTTTCCACGAAATCCCGGTCGTCCGAGACGTCGAGAAGCTTCGGCGCGGTCTCCGTGACGGGATGCTGTTCGTCCGCATAGACCCGGTAGGAGGATAGAACGATCAGGTGTTTCGTGTGCGCGATCAGGATTTCGTGCACGGGCGGATAGACCGAAACGTCCGGATAGTGGATGAAATTGACGATCCCGTCGTAGTTTTTATCCCGGAAGAATCCTTCCAGAAATTCCGCGTCCGCTTTCGCCTTGATAAACCGCAGACCTTCGCGGTCCGGGACCCGGTCTTCAAGACAGATGATATCGACGCGACACCCCTGATCCAGGAGGGTCTTCGCGGTATAGGTCCCGAGCGTTCCGCCTCCGCCGATCAGTAAGACCGATTTGTTCTGATCCATCGCGATCCTTTCCCGTCCGGTCAGTCCAGCGTTTTCATCGTGGGGACGAGATTTCCGTAGTCACTATAACGTCCTATACCTTAATAAAGCCCCTTAATAGCGTCACGTTGCTTTTTTCCGTAAAACTATAAGTCGCCATCACTTCTCATATCTAACTGGAGGATGGCGTACTTTTTGGTGTGTTGGTGTACTCATATACTGTTCGATTAACAGCACATAGTATTATAGCACAGACAAGCTCATTTTTCAATATATTCAACAAAATATCGGAATAATAGCGGAAAGCGGGAGGCCCTCTTGTTTTAAGAGTACCTCCCGATCCTTTATGAAGTTCGTTATTCCTTTTGCTTTGCGAAATAAGCTTCCAGATTGCCCAGCTCTTTTTCGCGCAACTCCTTCGTCACATCAGCATAAATGTTCATGGTAGTCGAGATATCCTGATGCCCAAGGATATCCTGCATGAGTTTGATATTCGTACCGGCTTCGTACAGCCTGGTTGTAAAGGTATGACGGAGGCTATGGCAGTTTAATGATGAGCAATAATAGATACATCTGGGCATGAAGGCCTTTTCCTAATCGCACCATGACTCTTATATAGGCACTGCTAACCTAAAATGGGCAGGAGATGGTGTGCAACACGGTGTGTTGGTGTATATGATTCTTTCTTGAATTGCGTATTACTTGATTTCATCCCGCAGTCGTTCCAAAAATGCCTCGGCGGACGAACTAAGCGGCCGGTTGTCGATGAACAGGCAGCCGAAAGCGACCCGGCCCTCGAAGTCCTCGATCGGTACCCGGCAGGTCTCGGAAGCACGTCGGCTTTCCCGGAGCCAATAACTGCCGATGTTGCAGATATCCGTGGAGCGCAGCATGTCCAGCATCAGGTGATCGCTGTTTGTGCGCACGCATTTCCGCAGAGCGCATTTTCCGCTGCGGAACGCCTCATGCTCCGTCAAAAGCTCCTCCAGGGAAAAGAAATCGTCCTCCATCTGAACGCAGGCAAGGCCGTTCAGCTCCTCCGGTGTCACGCGCTCCCGCCCGTAAAAGGGACTGGCCGGGCCACAGTGGAGCACCAGATCACTTTGCAGCAGCGGCAGGAAGTCCAGATGACGCCGCTGTGCAAGGTGGGAGAAAGCCGCGCGCTTGTGCTCCGGCACAAAGAGAAAGCCCAGATCATATTGGCGGTGTTCCAGCAGCTCCATCATCTGCTCGACGCTGCACTCCGTGTATTGCAGCGTCATACCGCCCGAAGCATCGGAATAGAAAAACTCCTCCGCCAGATAGGCGAGGCGGCTGCTGGGGTTGGCTGCGATGCGCAGCGTTTCCCCGCTGGCGTCCGCGACGGTGTCCCGGATCAGCGCAGCGTTCTTCACAGCGTTTTCCGCGTAGAAACGGATACGTTCGCCGTCCTCTGTAAGCACGATGCCGCTTCCGGTGCGGCGAAACAACGCCACGCCCAGCTCCCGCTCCAGCGCCCGGACGACCTGGCTGACATGGGGCTGCGTCGTATAGAGCGCCTCCGCTGCCCGCGTCAGGGAGCCGCGCTGCGCGCACTCCAGAAAGTATTCCAACTGCCGCAGTTCCATCAACATTCCTCCCTTTACTCCCCACAATAGCAGATCCTTTTCATTTTCGCAAGCAAGGAATAACGTTTTATTATACCTCTGCATAAAATTCCTGAAATAGCACTTCGATATACGCAGAGATATAATGAAATCAAGGGAGGGTGAAGAGATGGAGAAAGCCGTTCACGTAGACGAAGGCCCGATTGGGAAAACTCTGCTGGCCTTTGCGCTTCCGGTTTTGGTCACGCAACTGTTGCAGGAGCTTTACAACGCCGCGGACTGCGCCGTGCTGGGGCATTTCGGCGAGCCGGGCGCGCTGGCAGCTACCGGGATCGCCGGGCTGCTGCTGAGCGTGTTCATCAACTTTTTCATCGGCTTCTCCTCCGGCGTCAGCGCCGTGACCGCGAAGCTGTTCGGCGCGGGCGATATCGGAAAGCTGCGGCAGACGATGACGAGCGTCTTTCGGCTGGCGGTTGCTTTCGGCGTCGTTCTCTCCGTCCTCGGCTTTGCCGCATCCGACGCTCTGCTGAGACTGCTGCGCTGTCCGGAATCAGTGCTCCCGCTGGCGGCAGCCTATCTTCGTATCGTCTGCTGCGGGATCGCCGCGCAGCTTTTCTACAACGTCGGCGCGGCGGTACTGCGCTCCCTGGGCGACAGCCGCGGACCGCTGCGTTGCTTCTTCTTCTCCTGTGCGCTGAACCTTGCGCTGGATGTGCTGCTGGTGATCGGACTCCATCGCGGCGTCCGCGGCGCTGCGGCGGCTACGCTTGCCGCCCAATGGCTGCTGGCATCGCTGCTGCTGCGTCGTCTTACGACGCTGGACAAGGGCTGTGCGCTGTGTCTGGCAGGAGAAGGGCTTTCCCAAAAGGAGCTGTTCGGTATTCTGAAGATCGGGCTGCCCGCAGGGATGCAGGCGCTTTTTATGAGCATCTCCTCACTGCTGATCCAGACCTGTATCGACAGCTTTGGGCCGGACGCCATGGCGGGGATGACGCTCTACGCCAAGCTGGAGGGCTGCCTGTACCTCCCTGCCTTCGCCTACGGCATCGCTTTGACCGGCTTTGTCGGGCAAAACTATGGAGCCGGACGCACGGATCGGATCGTCGAGGCGGTAAAGCGGAGCATTCGCATGTGCTGGGCGGTCATCTTCCCGCTGAGCCTGCTGATCACGGCGGCGGCGCCGCTCTTGCTTCGGCTTTTTACTGCGTCGCCGGGGATCCTTCACAATGCCAGGGAAGCGGTACAGTTCAATCTGCCCTTCTATGTGGTCTACGCCATGAATCAGGTCTGGCTCGGCACGATCAAAGGGTATGGAAAAACCCTCTGGCCCATGCTCTGCACGCTCCTGTGCTATGCCGTCTTCCGCGTACTCTGGTGTACGCTGCTGATCCCGGTGTTTCAGACGATGAGCGTGGTGTATCTGAGTTATGATGTGAGCTTTTTCCTGATGATGCTTCTGCTTCTGCCCGTATATCGCCGACTGACCATCGGCAATTAGAATACCTGAGAGGAAAAGAGCAAAGCAGAGACCCGCTATCGAAAAGAATAGCAGATCTCTTTCGCATTTCCGAATTCAATCGCGCTGAATCGAAGTCTGGTCGGCTTGCGCATGGTGCGCCAGCCTGCCATACAATCGTCTGTGTCTTAACAGGCGTATGCAGTTTTCCGGAACCACACTAATGCTACTGGCTTCTATTTCCTGCTGCATCTGCATTGTATTGACGAGTACAGCATGCATGAATCAGCTCACTATCTTGCGTCACCACTAGAATCGTCGTTCCCATACTTTGGAGTTGTTTCAGAAGGCTTGCCGTCTCCATCATATGTGCATAATCAAGGCTGCTGGTCGGCTCATCCAGCAGAAGGATTCTGCGGCCTGAAGCCAGCGCGCAGGCGATGGCGAGCCGCTGCTTCTGACCTCCGGACAGGCTCTGCGGATGACGATCAAGAAACGGTTCCAGATCAGGATCATCACGGCATTCATAGCCAATTCAAGCCATTGCAGCAGCATATTTCCCGCTATGTACTTTTTACTCTCAGGGCATTCCTGAATCAGCCGTTTGTCAATACAGCTTGTTTGATCCGTATGTAATATCCGATGGCTGAAGCGGGGCTTTTCTATTGGACCACTCACATACAAGCTCAGGATGAATATCTGAAAACCTTTTACCCATGGCGCACTCCCCTTTCCCTATGCCACAGCTTAACTGAACGCACAAAGAAACTGGAATGTGCAAGCCAAATGCCATCGCCAGAAAGCAAAAGAGCCCCGAAATCAATCGGAGCTCTTGGTGAAAATGTGTGAATTGTGGCCGGTTATGGCGAAATACAGCCGAATTGGTGTACTTATGGTGTATTTGTGTGAATTTCGCTCAAAAACCGACAATGAAGCACGTCACGGTTTTTTGGCAATCCGGTACATGCCGAATGGTGTATTTAATACAGCTTTGCGCCTGCCGGAATGTGAGGATCGACCATCAGAAGATGGAGCTTTTCTTCCTCCCCTTCCTTGTGGATGGCGCTGAGGAGCATGCCGCAGGATTCGACGCCCATCATGGCACGGGGCGGTAGATTCGTGATGGCGATGCAGGTCTTGCCGATCAGCTCTTCCGGCTCGTAATAAGCGTGAATGCCGCTCAAAATCGTCCGATTCTCGCCGCTGCCGTCATCCAGAGTGAACTGCAGCAACTTCTTGGACTTCTTCACCGCCTGGCAATCCAGCACCTTCACAGCGCGGAAATCGGACTTGCTGAAGGTATCAAAATCGACCTGATCTTGGAACAAGGGCTCGATCACGACGTTGGAAAAGTCGATCTTTTCCGGCTCGGCGGGAGCTTCGGGGGCGGCTTCCGCGGGGGCGGCCTCCGCCTTTTCTTCCTTCTTCGGCATATCCAGGGGCTTCATTGTCGGGATAGCTTGAATAGATCACATTTTGCTCCACAAATCCCGTTAAAGCCCGCCAAAAACTGAGGTCCTCGCAGTGACAGAAAATTACAAGTCTCTAAAAGTCCATACGAGAAACGAATGTTTTGGAGACAGGATTGGAGAAGTGGCGAAACGGCTTCATTTATATGGTATTATGATCTGTTGCAAATGCCGAGTTTTCATGGCAGCGCAACGCTCCTCGCAGACCATTATAATCCTGCAAATACCTTCGTGGCTACGATAAATACCGGGTTCACCTTCAACAGGAATAACAGTACAGAACTCATATCTCAGCATAATTCCTCATTCCGTCCAAGGGTTCTGGAGACTAAATTGGAGACTGTGGAGACTGGCATCATTGTTGCAGAATATCCGCCGGCAAGTCAGTTTCTTCAGAGGGTCAGGAAGAGTTTCCTTCCGAATACTCTGGGGTTAGCCGATTCCGACCATTCTGTGACCTTCCTGGCCAGGCAATACAAGGTCACTCCGCTCTTTAATGCCCTTAGACCATTTTGAGGTTTTCTAAAAAGTCCGAGAACAACTTGACACTGTCCTTTCGTCAATTAACAGTTGCACACTCCGCTCGCACGTGTCATAATCTTTTTGCGGTATTATATTCTTCACACTTATTATTTTACCAAAAACAAGGAACCGAGGCGACTGTTTTCAGCCGCCTCGGTTCCTTGTTTTTCCTGGGCTATTTTGCGACAGCCCCTTTTCATGGGAAGAAAAGAAATGAAAACTATCTCATGTTTCCACACAGGCAACATAATGTCCACCGCCGATATCTTTCAGTTCCGGTACTGTCCGTCTGCACCGTTCCGTGCATCGCGGACAGCGCGGAGCGAACGCACAGCCGCTCTGAAGACGCAAAGGACTCGGCGGCTCTCCTTCCAAAAGACGGACCTCGACGGACTGATCGCAATATATGTCAAATATCGAATCCAGCAGCGCCTGGGTGTACGGATGGCAGTGCTCCTGCTCCAACAGACGGCTCGGCATGAGTTCGACTACGCGGCCGAGATACATCACCGCCACACGGTCAGAAATGCTGCGCACGAGCGCAGGATCGTGACCGATGAACAGGCAGCCGATGTTTCGCCCCTTGATCAATCTGACCAAAAGCGCTGCGATCTGATCCTGAATGGAAACGTCCAGCGCACCGGTAGCTTCATCGCATATCAGAAGAGGCGGATCGATGGCAATAGCTCTCGCTATCGCGACCCGCTGCAGCTGGCCTCCGGACAGTTCATGAGGAAACCGGTTCAGAAAGGAGGCCGGGAGCCCCACCTGCTCCAACAGTGCGCCAGCCTCCCGCCACGCCTCAGCGCGCGGCAATCGGTCATAGTTGCGGCGAGGTTCGGAAAGATACGTTCCTATTTTCATACGGGGAGAAAATGAACTGAGCGGATCCTGGAACACCATCTGGATGTTCCTTCGGTGGCTCCTCGCCGCCGCTCTCTTCAGTTTCGGGTATTCAACGCCGTTCAGCGTCACCCGTCCGGAGGTGGCTTTCAAAGAGCCTGCGATGATCTTCGCCAGCGTGCTTTTCCCGCATCCCGACTCCCCGACGATTCCCAGCACCTCCCCTTTGGAGAGAGTCAGACTCACGTCGTCCACCGCCGTCAGGTACCGTTTCTTTACCGGAAACACCTTGCTCACATGTTCCACACGGAGAAGGGTCTCTTCTCCCTGGCCCTTGTCCGATTCTTTCCAGCTGCGTTCAGTTCCCTGCATACATCTTTCCTCCCAGCTTTGGGACCGCCTCCAGCAGACTGACGGTATAGGGGTCCTTGGGGCGCAGTATGATATCATCCCGGGTGCCGAATTCCACCATCCGGCTGCTCTTCATGACCCCGATTCTGTCGGACAGATAGGATGCGACCCCCATATTGTGAGTGACCAGGATCATGGAGGCTCCGTATCTGTCCCTCAGTTCCTTCATCTGGCTGACCACCTGTGCCTGGATCGTCACATCCAGCGCCGAGGTGGGTTCGTCCGCCAGCAGCAGACGCGGCGCGGTAGTCATTCCCATGGCGATACCAACACGCTGCTTCATACCTCCGGAAAGTTCAAAGGGATACGCGTCCATCACACGGTCCGGATCGGAAAGATGCATACGTGTGAGCATGTCATGGGCCTTTGCGAGAAAGCCCTTTTTCGAAAGATCCTCATGCACACACACAGCTTCTCTGTACTGGGCTCCTACGCGGCGGATCGGATCAAGGGAAGAACCCACATCCTGAAAGATCATGGCGATGCTGCGGCCCCTGATATCTCGCAGGGTGCGGTCATCCGCCGTCACCAGATCTGTTCCGTTGAACACGATCTTCCCCGCCGTGACACGGCCGCCGGGCGGCAGCAGTCCGAGTATCGCCCGTATGAGCGTTGTCTTCCCGCTGCCGCTTTCTCCGACAATGCTGACGATCTCCCTTTCCTGCACGGCAAAGGTAACGTCGGAAACGGCAGGCGTCCCGTTCTTATAACATACCGTGCAGTGTTCGATCTCCAGTATGTTCATCCGATCATGCCGCCGGCTGCCATCTGTTTGTGATGAAATAATAGTCGATGGGGTGTGCCGTGACGCTGGTGGGATCTACAGCACCGGAATTCACCATATAGACATTTTTCCTTGTATAAAGGAACATCCACGGCGCGTCGTCCGCCAGCAGCTGCTGGGCCTTCATGAACAGCGCAAGTCGTCCCGCGGGATCTGTCGTCTTGTCAAGTTCAGTAAGGATCGCGTCGAACGCAGTGCTCGCATAGTTTGTCGTATTGTTCCGTCCGATATACTCCGGGGAAGCAAAGCTGTTTCGCAGGAAGGTCTGCCCGTCCCCAGCGTTCAGCGTCTGATAGAACGTATCGTAAATGTCGTAGCGCCCTTCGTCACGTTCAGGCAGCTTGTCTTCCACCATCCTGAGCTCCACGTGGATGCCGGCAGCTTTCCACATGTCCTGCATAGCCTCCTGAATGGCCGTGCTTTCAGTACTGCTCAGAGGCATGTCAAGGATCAGTTCCTGTCCGTCTTTGTCCACATAGCCGTTGCCGTCCGAATCGGTATATCCTGCCTTGGCGAGCATTTCAGCCGCTTTTTCCGGGCTGTATTCTGGATAAGTGACCCCCTCCGATCCGTAGCTTGCCGTGAACAGGGTTGCTGCAGGGGCGGAAAAGCCGTTGCCATCAATCTGAGCAATGACCTCTCGATTCAAAGCATAGGACAGCGCGAGGCGCACGTTCAGATCAGAAGTAGCGTGGGTGCTTTCGCAGTTGAACTGCAGCAATCCGATACGGGATCCCATGGTTTCGACCGTCTCCACTCGATCCTGCCCTTCAAGTTTGGAAAGTGTAATAGCGTTTGCTCCCTGCCCCACGTCGATCTGGTCGGCCAGCATAGCGTCCACCTTGGTATCCTCACCGATATTCAGTGCAGTGATATAACGGATGGCGGGAACACCGTCCCAGTAAAACTCATTGGCTTCCAGTTCCACTTTTTCATCCGCCACATATTCCACAACCTTGTAAGGCCCGGTGCAGACGGGCATCTCGTTGAAATTGGAATCATCCACGGAAGTATCCACGATCGAACACATGGGCTCGCTGAGAACGTTGGGGAAGGCGGCGCATGGCTCGGTATTTGTAAATACGACGTACTCCCCGTCCACTTCTATAGACGCGAGCTTCAGGTCGGAAGCACGGGACGTGATCGTAAGCAGGCGATCAAAAGACGCTTTGACCAGTTCCGGGGTCAGATCATTGCCGTTGGAGAATCTAACACCCTGACGGATATGGAATCTGTAAGTCAGTTCATCGGGATGTTCCCAGCTGTCGGCCAGCTGTGGCTGAAGCACGACGTTTTCATCAACAGTCGTCAGGCATTCACTGATACCCAGCCGGCAGGAATACCATCCATTCCAACCGTCGTGCGGATCCAGCTTCGAAAGGCCGTAAAGATTCGCGACCCTGATATGTGCGTCTTTCTCCGCTGGCTGCGGTTCGGTCTCTGACGCGGAGTCCTCGGACTTGTCAGCGGGGGCAGGAGTCACGTTTTCGGACGGTGCAGGTGCCGCACTGTTGTCTCCCTCTGCAGGCTTTGTGCCGCCGGCGCAGCCGGTGAGCAGCAGGGCCGCGCAGAGTAGCGCCGCCATCAGTATACTTGCCATTTTTTTCATTTTTTACCCTCCATTTCGGTATTGATGCGGTCCCCGTGCCGCATTCAGTAAATGTTTTCTCTCGGGTTCATCAGATCCTGTATGCTGTCCCCAAGAAGATTGAATATCACAACGCAGACCAGAATGACCATACCGGGGAAACTGAGCATCCATGGTGCGTTATATAAGAAGTTTTTTCCCTCTGACAGCATCAGCCCCCATTCCGGCGTCGGCGGCGGAGAACCAAGTCCCAGAAGGGACAGCGCCGATATCGTGAGAAGATTGCTGCCGATGCTCTGCGAAATATTGACGAGCAGCGAGGGAAGGATATTGGGTATGATATATATGCCCAGCACCCTCAGCCCGGAGGCTCCTCCGAGCCGTGCCTGTTCTATATATACATTGTTTTTTACTGACAGTACGAGCGCCCTGCTGATGCGGGCGTACCCGGTCCAGCTGGTCAGGGACATTGCCAGGATCAGATTTGGCAGTCCCGTCCCAATGAAGCTGACGAGCGCGACCGTGAATATTATGCCGGGGAACGCCATCAGTGTGTCGCAGATACGCATGATGATTCCGTCCAGCACCCCTCCGGCGTAACCTGCTGCCGTGCCAAGGAAAATGCCCACAGCAGCGACGATGCCCGTCACGGCAAAAGCGATCAGCAGCGAGGACCGTCCCCCGTGCAGTATCCTTGAAAAAATGTCCCTCCCCAGCTGATCCGTTCCGAAAAGATGTCCTGTGCCCGGCTTTTCCAGCATGTGTCCGTAATCAGTCGCCAGAGGGTCTTTCGGCGCCAGGAATCCCGCAAACAGCGCAAACAGCACAAAGAGTACGGCCAGAAACATAAACAGGGAGAACCGCATCCATGCCTTTTTCCGGTAAGAACTCATTCTCATTTCTCCTCACCTGTTGCTCATTGCGCGTCTGATCCTGGGATCCAGAAACTGATCGATGATATCCACCAGCAGATTCACCAGCACGTAGATACATCCCATCCATAGGACGTATCCCTGCACGAGTGCGTAATCCCTGCCCGTGACAGCTTCCATAGCCGCTTTGCCTATACCGTTCCAACTGAAGATCGTCTCGACGATCATCGTTCCTCCCAACAGACTGCCAAAAGACATTCCCAGCATGGTTATCACAGCCAGCAGAGAGTTGGGCAGCACATGGGTCATGATGATTCTTCTGTCACTCAAACCGCGGGAACGCAGACCGGAGATGTACTCCTCGCTGAGCTGCTCTGACATCACCGCGCGGATGCGGCGTACGTAATAGGCGCTGTTTGTAACGCCCAGCGTCAGAGCCGGCATCACAAGACTCTTCCAACCTATGGATCCGGAGACCGGCAGGAGTCTCAGCCTCACTCCCATCACCCAGATCAGAATCATCCCGAACCAGAAATTCGGTATGGACACCCCGATGAAAGACATAAACCGTATGACATAGTCGGCCGTTCGGTTTCTGAACACCGCTGACAGGATCCCTAATGGGAACGCTATCAGCACCATCAGCACAAACGATACGGAAGCAAGGCGCACGGTATTCGGCAACCTCCGGCTGAGAATAGCGTTGACCGAATCGTTGTTTATGACGGAAAAACCCAGGTCCCCCTTGAAAACGCCTTTCAACCAGTTCATGTACTGAACAAGGAAGGGTTGGTCAAAACCGTACTCATGCTTCAGTTCGGCGATCACCTCGGGATCCGGCGTGATTCCCATCTTCTCGATTACCTGTTCGACCGGTCCTGATGGCAGCAGGAAGGTGAGGCCAAACGTGAGGATCGACAGTCCAAGCAGAATGATGACGAGAGATATCAGCCTCTGCCCGATCTGCCTGCCCATTATGCACCCGTTCCTTTTCTGGCAATGATTCTGAACTGCATGGGCAGCCCGCTTTCCCGGGCAATGCTTATGCCGATCTCATCAAACCCCAGATCTATCAGGCAGTCGAGATCCCAGGCCGGCCGCAGCGTCCTGCTGAGAGGAAGATCCCTCGCGATGTCGTAGATATAGGAAAAATCGTACTCCTGCTCCCCGTATCTTTCAGCAACGGTGGAACACGCCTTTCCCGACCGTTCCCTCTCCTTCTGGGCAAGTGCGTACTGTTCGTCAAACATGTAAAGATACTGATTGCCGTCTTGCACGACAAGCGTTCCGCCCGGTCTCAGCACGCGGTAGATCTCGGCATACCCCCGATCCGGGTGATCCAGCGCCCAGATCATATTCCTTGTGACCACGGCGTCAAAGGCGGCATCCTCAAAGGAAAGTGCCTGGGCATCCATCTGTCGCGCATCCAGCCGGTATCCTTCCTTTGCGCATCTGACCACCGCCTGCCGTACCATTTCCTGTGAAAAGTCCACTGCTGTCACCGCATGTCCCAGCCGGGAGAGGATAAGGGAGAAAAAGCCCGGGCCGCAGCCGTCGTCAAGAACACTTGCCTTTTGCGGTAGCAAGTCCCGGAAAAGCTCTTCCCAGATCCGATCTCCCTTCTCCCGGGTCTCCTGATCGGTATCTAGCGCAAACGTCAGCGCCCGATGATCCCAGTATTCTCTGCTGTCCTCGATTCGTTCCATGGGACACGTCCTCCTTACAGATTTTTTCCATTGACTGCCGAGATGAGGAAACTGGTAGAGGCTCCCTCCGCCACGCCGTATCTGAGCAGCGCCTGCGGGCGGCAGATATCCTCTCGGATGATGTCGAATTTCAATTGGGGAAGGATCTTTTCATCCCAGTCGTGAGGACGGTCAAAACGGGACAGCGGAAGATCGTAAGCCGCTTCGTCACATGCAGAGGAATCAAAGTCCTTCTCCCCTTTTTCGATCCAGTGCGCGGTCCCGGTTCCCCTCAAACGGATGAACAATTCCCGGTCTTTCCGGGCATTTTCATCAAAATAGTGATAATACTGATTCCCATCCATGTAGATAAGAATTCCGCCGGGTTTCAGAACTCTTCTCCACTCCAGAAGGGCCTCTTCCGGATGGGGGATCGCCCACAGCACGTTCCGTGAGATGACCACGTCGAAAGTATCGTCGGCAAACGGGAGCGCCAGGGCGTTTGCCTGGATATAAGCTGGTGACACTCCGTATTTCGCGGAATTGCGCTCCGCTTCCTTCAGCATGTTCGGGCTGAAGTCCACCCCGGTCACATCATGCCCCAGCAACGCAGCTGCTGTCGCCACCATGCCGGTACCAGTCCCAACGTCCAGTACCTTCTTCCTTCCCTTCGGCAGATGGGGCAGGATCCGGGCTTTCATCTCTTCCATCGTGTCGTTCTTTGTATCAAAACCAAATGCGTCCGCCCTTCTCTCCCAATACTCGTTCATCACGCCGTTCAGACGACCTGCCTGTTCCGTGCTGACCCCCATTTCCATACCTCCTGAATAGAATTGATAAATCATAACCACTAGTGAACTAGTGGTTTGCTCAGGCCCTAGAAGGGTCAGTACTTGCTGACCCTTAAAAGGGTACTGAAAGTTTACCATCGTATCAATACTACAGGCAGCCGCTTCTAGCGGCTGTCTATTTTTGCCTTACTTTTTCCTGTCACCCGTAAACGGGTCTATGAATTCTTTCAGTGACACCTGATCACTCGTATAGTCTTCTTCCAGTTGATTCCTGATGTATTCCTTTATCATTTTCTCGTTCTTTCCTACCGTGTCCACATAATACCCTCTGCACCAGATATTTCTGTTCCCGTACTTGTACTTCAGATTCGCATGGCGATCGAATATCATCAGCGCACTCTTACTCTTGAGTGTCCCCACAAACTGTGCTACACTCATGTATGGCGGAATGCTTACCAGCATATGTATGTGATCTGCACATGCTTCCGCCTCCATTATTTCTTCCTTCATTTCATTGCACAGCTTCCTCATTATCTCCCCTATGTCTTTTCGTAGTTCCCGGTATATTACCTTCCTTCGATACTTCGGGGCAAATACTACATGATACTCACATCGATAACTTGAGTGCGCTGTGTGCTTCAATTCATTCTTCACTGCAATAAAACCTCCTGGTGTCCTGTTGATGCGGTCGGCAAACCTTCATCACTCTATACTTGGGGGTTTTATTTGCCAAGGCTTTTTATTCACCCCTGGTAGAACCAGGGGTTTTGTCAAGCTAAAGCGCCAAAACGGGACCGCTGCAAAACTGTTATTTTGCAACGGTCCCTTGCTATACCAGTTGGGCGGGGGGCTTGCCCCCGCTGTGTCTTTCCGAGCCAGCGCGCACGCCGGCGTGGGAATCCGTGTTCCCTGCGTGAA
>JAEEGH010021360.1_pt1 | contig 13376 bp, 10 predicted proteins | sample 9134181 | NCBI WGS metagenome assembly JAEEGH01 (sample SAMN16246544, study PRJNA631951) | gut metagenome | biome: gut microbiome; feature: rumen; material: DP-attached | host: Bos | place: Iran: Karaj | collected 2018-10
AAACAACAGTGTTAGGCGCAGGTGGAAATTAGATGAAAAAAGGTTCGGAGAGATGAATGGCAAATTGTATATTTGCTAGAAACATATTTCGTGAATTCTTAAAAACGTTACTATGAGAAACGGATTATTGAAATCTTTCGCATTGTTTGCATTGCTTACAACAGTGTTTGCGGGGTGTAAGAAAGATGAACCGACATATATGGTTCAAGTTACTGCCACCGAAGGCGGAACCGTTGAAGGACAGAACGGCGAATACAAAGAAGGTGAAACTGTTGTATTTACAGCGATTCCTGCCGATGATTATTACTTTGTCAAATGGAGCGACGGCGACACCAACAATCCGCGAACCATAACCATAACTGATGTAGAAATAACCTTAACGGCTCAATTTGCACAGAGCCCGCTTGTTACCATATCCGCAAGCGACAACGGTACAATTGAAACCGATGTTAATGGCCGTTATGCACCTGGCAGCACAGTGACCGTTACTGCAAAGCCTGCCGATGGTTGCGGTTTTATGGGTTGGAGCGATGGCAACACCGATAATCCACGAACCATTACCATTGGCAACGAGGATATTAGTCTGACAGCATTATTTGCGGTAATGTTTTTTGCACCTACTGTGGATTTAGGCCTTGAAAGAGGTACTCTTTGGGCAACCTGCAATGTGGGTGCTGCAAATCCGTGGGACTACGGCAATTACTATGCATGGGGCGAAACCGAAACAAAAGACGATTATAGTTGGGAGACATATAAGTATTGTAAAGGCACGGAAAAAACTCTTACAAAATACTGTTACGATGCAGAATATGGAAGCGGCGGTTTCACCGATGCTCTCAAAACACTTGAATTGGCAGATGACGTTGCCACAGCCGTCATTGGCTCTGATTATTCGATGCCAACCAAAGCCGACTGGGAAGAATTGGGAAGCCAATGCTATTGGGTTTGGACTGTTAACTACAATAATCAGAACGTAAATGGTTATATAGTTTATAAAGCCAAAACCGAAGGCGACAAAGGAGTAAAAGTGTATAGCGGCAGCACACCGTCGGCGACTTATTCTTTGAAAGATGCACACATTTTTCTTCCGGCTGCCGGTTGCCGCGACTATACGGACCTCAACGACGCTGGGTCGAGCGGCGACTACTGGTCGGCTTCGCTCCACGAGAACTACCCGGACTGCGCGCCTACCTGCGGCTTCAACAGCGGCAGCGTGAGTCCGTCGCGCATCGACGGCCGCTGCTATGGGTTTTCTGTTCGCCCTGTTCGGCGCAAATAATCGGATTAATGAATTCTTAAAACGTTACTATTATGAGAAACAGATTATTGAAATCTTTCGCATTGTTTGCATTGCTTGCCGCAGTGTTTGCGTCTTATGCCGACAACAACGACAATGGTGATGTTGTTGATTTAGGATTGCCAAGCGGAGTTAAATGGGCAACCAGCAATGTAGGTGCTGCAAATCCGTGGGACTATGGTGACTACTATGCGTGGGGCGAAACCCAAACAAAAGATTTTTTCCGTTGGGAGACATATAAGTATTGTAACGGTATGGATACAATTCTTTCAAAATACTGCAACGATGCTGAATATGGCAGTGGCGGTTTCACCGACACTCTTACCACTCTTGAAGCAGCCGATGATGTAGCCACTGCCGTATTAGGCTCTGATTACTCAATGCCAACCATTGCCGATTGGTACGAATTGGGACGCCAATGCTATTGGGTTTGGACTGAAAACTACAAAAATCACAACGTAAGCGGTTATTTAGTTTACAAAGCAAAATCTGCAGCCGACAAAGGAGCAAAAGTGTTTAGTGATGGCAAACCGTCTAGGTCTTATTCTTTGAAAGATGCACACATTTTTCTTCCGGCTGCCGGTTCTCGTTGCACTTCGGACCTCGGTGGCTCTGGTTCGAACGGCGACTACTGGTCGGCTTCGCTCAATGAGGACGGCCCGAGTAACGCGCGGTACTGCGGTTTCAACGGCAACCGCGTGAACCCGTCGTTCAGCGGCAACCGCTGCTATGGTCTACCCGTTCGTCCCGTACGGCGCAAATAATCGAATTTATGAATAATCAAAATCAGTTAATCAATAAATCAATTAATATGAGTAATCCACTATCGAATCTCGAACCCAAGGCGGTTTGGGACTATTTCTACCAACTGACGCAAGTGCCGCGTCCGTCGAAGCACGAGGAAAAGGTGCGCAAGTTTCTTCTCGATTTTGCTCAAGGCATTGGTCTTGAGGCTTTTGCCGATGAGATTGGCAACGTGATAATCCGCAAGCCCGCAACGCCCGGAATGGAAAACCGCCGCGGCGTAATTCTGCAGGGCCATATGGATATGGTGCCGCAAGCCAACAGCGATGTCAAGCACGACTGGCTCAACGACCCCATAAAGCCGCGTATCGATGGTGAATGGGTGAAGGCCACTGGCACAACCCTGGGCGCCGACAACGGTATGGGCGTGGCCACGGCAATGGCCATTCTTGCGTCTAAAGATGTTGCGCACGGCCCGCTTGAGGCGCTTTTCACCTGCGACGAGGAAACGGGAATGACTGGCGCAAATGGCATTAAATCAGGTGTTTTGCAGGGCGATATGCTTATCAACTGCGACTATGAGGACGAAGGCGAACTCTGCGTGGGCTGCGCTGGCGGCGTCAACGGAACCTTCACTTTCGACGCCAAACTGAAACCCGTGCCCGAGCACCACAAGGCGTTCAAATTGAGCGTCACGGGCCTGCGCGGCGGACACTCGGGAATCGATATTAACCTTGGTCGCGGCAATGCCAACAAAATCATTTTCAGATATTTGAACGGTGCTATGGCGAAGTTTGGCGTCCGTCTGGCCGATATTCAGGGCGGTAGTTTGCGCAACGCCATTCCGCGCGAGGCATTCGCCACCGTTCTGGTGCCCGATTTCTATGCCGACAAGATTGCCGCCGATGTGGCTGAATATGAGCAGATTGTCAAATCGGAACTCAACACCGTCGACCCCGATTTGCGTGTCAGCATTGAGCCAACGGCAATGCCCGAAAAGGCCATATCGGACGGCGTTGGAAGCCGCCTGACAAAGGCCGTTTATGCTTGCCCCAACGGCGTGGCCCGAATGAGTGCTGATGTTGCGGGCTTGGTCGAGACGTCGTCGAACCTGGCGATTGTGAAACTCGAAGGCGATAAGATTGTGGTTAAGAGCCTGTTGCGCTCGTCGGTTGAGTCGGCAAAAGCCGATTTGGCCGAGCAGATGCGCTGCGTGTTCAATATGGCCGAAGCCGAGGCCGAATTCGACGGCGGCTATCCTGGCTGGAAGCCGAATATGAAGTCGGCCATTCTCGACGTGATGCGCCGCACTTCGGTTTCGGTGTTCGGAAAAGAAGCCGAAATCAAGGCCGTTCACGCAGGTTTGGAATGCGGCATTCTGGGCTCGAAATATCCGAATTGGGATATGGTGGCCTGCGGTCCGCACCTGGTTCACCCGCACTCACCCGACGAGGCAGTCAACATTGCATCGGTCGGGCGTTTCTTCCGCTGGGTGGTCGAGACACTGAAAAACGTGCCTGTGAAGTAGGGCGGAAGCACAAAAATTGAAAGGGGCGGAATGTTCGGAATTCCAAACATTCCCGCCCCTTTTTTTATACTTGAAATGAATTCCTAAATTCTATCTACTAAACATAACCTTCTCGTTGTTAAACATTTTGGTCAATACCCAAACAGCAAAGGCGGTGTAGAAGATGTTCGCACCGATGGTTACAACAACGTTCACTAATGCTAATTCGTGCTGAAGCAGGGCAGTCATTGCGATTGTCGAGTTGTAGAACGGAATCAGGTACATTGCAGTGTTGCCGGCAACATCGTTGCTAAGCATCGAAATAATGCCAAGGAACACCATTACAATCATCAGCGGCATGCAGAGCGATGCGGCGTTTTTCACGTCTTTGGCAAGTGTTGAGAGAATGCTCACAACGGCTGCCATAATTAGCACCGTGCTGATAATGATTGCTAACAGAATGACGTACTCGCTGGTAGCATAGTTGAACGATACACCGGCACCGCCCATTCCGCCAATCATATTTGGCAGCGACAACACAATGCCGATAAAACTCGACAGTGCGCACAACAACGATATTCCGCTGATTGCCACTATCTTGCCGAAAGCCAACTCGCTGCGGTGCATTGGGGTAACAAGCAGCGTGGCAATGGTGCCGCGTTCTTTCTCGCCTGCAATCGAGTTCTGCGCCGTCGCCATTACGCCGCTGAAAAGCATAATTAGAATCAGCATTGGTAACATTCGGCCCAAAATCTGTCCGCTCACTTGCTCGTCGTCGGCTTGATTGAAGCGCATGTCGGGGCTGTCGGCGCGGTTGATGTCGAAGCGGTTGCCTATCGATTCTTCGTACCCGCCAAGAGCGCCGCAGATTATCGAGTAGATGCGCTGCGTGGCTTCGTTGGTCGAGTTGTAGTAAATCTCGACGTTTGGCGCGGGCGTGCTGTCGGCGGTGGTGTAAACGCTCACCGCGGCGTCAAAATCGGCGGGGAAGCGCACCAATACCGTGTTGACATTCTTGTCTTTAAGCGCGTCAATTTCGGCTTGACCGAAAGTGCTCTGGCTAAGCGTGACGTTGCCGCTCAACGCATTGAACGACTGCGCGACGCTCTGCGGCAGATTGTCAACCTGGACGGTGACGCTCTCTTCGCGGTTCTGCTTAACCATTTTGTCGGCGCTTGAGCCCATAAAACTGTAAATGAAATAGATGAGCAGACCTGGCAAAATGATTGTGGTGAACATAAGTTGACGGTCGCGGAAGACGCGGTCAAACTCTTTCTTTATGATTGTCAATACGTTACTTTTCATTCTTCGTTCCCTTTCACTTCTTTATAGAGTTCAAAAAAGCGGTCTTCGAGTTGCAGACCGTTGCACACTTCGCTGAGCGAGCCGCAAGCCACCATTCGGCCGTCGATAATCACACCCACGCGGTCGCACAGGCGCTCGACAAGGCTGAAAATGTGGGTGCTCAAGATTATCGTCTTGCCCTTGGCGCGCAGTTCCTGAAGGAAATCGGTGACGGTGCGCGCCGTGAGCACGTCGAGTCCGTTGGTGGGCTCGTCGAAGATGATGATGTCGGGGTCGTGCACGAGCGAGATGACTATCGACACCTTCTGCTTCATTCCCGTTGAAAGGTTGGCCACCTTCACTTCGGCAAAGCGGTCGATGCCGAAACGGCTGAATAACTGCTCTTTACGTTCGCGGGCCACTTCGGGGCTGACACCGTGCAACTGGCTGAAAAAGTCGAACAAGTAGTTCGGTGTGAAGAAGTCTTCGAGTTTGAGTTCCGATGTCAGGAACGCGATTTTGGTGCGCACCTTTTCGGGCTCGTCAACCACGCTCACGCCGTCGAAGAAGGCGTTGCCGCTGTCGGGGCGGATAAGCGTCGACAGGATACGTAGCGTGGTGGTTTTGCCTGCGCCGTTTGGGCCCAAAAGGCCGAAAATCTCACCGCGCTTTGCGGTGAACGACAGGTCGTCGACCGCCGTTTTCTGCTTTGTGCCTTCAATCCGCTGCTGTTTCGGCGAGAGTTTGAAGGTCTTGCAGAGATTGTTTACAATTAACAAATCGTCCATTTTAGTTTTGAGTTTTTGTAGAGACGCGCCGTGGCACGTCTGCATAAGTTTTAAGTTTCAAATATATTATAGTTATTCTTGTGGTTGATGCAAATTTTGCACTGACCACTTATATGCAAAATCTGCATTTTACTTCTTGCGTCCAACACCCCCAATCACTCTTTCTTCACAAAATCGAATTTTCCGCCACCCTGATTCAGTGTCAGTTTTTTGCTGGAAACGTCGAATTTGATAACGATGCCTGCTGGTTTGAACTCGAAATCGGTTTCCGATGTGGCAGTGAGCGGAAATGCCGCTTGCCCTGTTGCCTGTCCCTGCAATTTTGTGCCGTCGGAAGTGATTTTCAGGTCCATTCCCAACTGCGCCGATGAGTAGGTTCCGACAAGAGCCGACAACTGTTCGCTGGTCAGCATAACCGATTGTGCTTCAACTTTATTGTCGGTGTTGGCCGATTTTCTCACAAACTCGAATGTCTGCCCCATTTGCTTGAGTGTGACTTTGTTGCGGTCGGGCGAAAAGGTGATAGCCACGCCAATCGCCTTGTACTCGAAATCGTCAGCCGAAAGGGCGTCGAGCGGAAAAGATTGCTGCCCTGCAGCCTGCGCACACAGCCGATTGCCTGCCACCGTCACGGTAACTTCCATTCCAATCGCCTCGCAAACGAAAATGCCTTCGCACGGTGCAAGTTGATCGGGCGTGAGTTCAAGGTATTTATTGGAATCGGGCTTTTCGATTTCCTTCCCGTCCAAAATGTCGAGAATGGTCAAAGTGATTTTATTAAGGTCGATGTCGGTGCCGTTTGAGCAAAAGGCGATTGTCAGGTTGTCGAAAACCTCAAGTTGCGACTTGAAACCGTCGATGGCGCCCGAGTGGCCGTAGCCCGAGTGGCCGTTATGCGAGAATGGAAACAGGCCGCGGCCGATGCCCTCTTTCTGTTGTTTCATTTGCTCGCGCAGATTGTCGCCGAAGATGCCGTCGAACAGCGCTCTGCCAAATTTTGCAAGGTCGGCGGGTGTTGATGCCATTGCGCCCGCGCCCAACGCCACCGACGCGTCAGTTTCGGGCTGAACCTGCCAATGGTCAAGCAGCGCGTATGAGCGTGCGTCGCCGCGCTGCGGATTGACGGCCTCGCTGAAACGTGTGTGCCGCAGGTCCAACGGCTTGACAATCAGTTCGTCAACAACCTCAGCATACGGCTTTCCGTAAACGTCTTCCAAGATGAACCCGAGCAGATTGTAGCCCGTATTGCAGTAGCGGTATGTGCTGTCGGGCGCGAAGTTGGTGCCTGCGGCCGCCACTCGCTCAAGAATCTGCTGGCGCGTCTGCGGCGTGGTGTAATACGTCAGATAGTCGGCAGGCATATCGTTGACAATATCGCGCAAGCCACTGCGGTGATAAAGCAATTGGTCGATGGTAATCTGCTCTGCATTAGCAATTTGCGCGTCAGAGAAATACTTCGTCAACGGGTCGTTGAGCGACAGACGGCCCTCGTTGGCGGCCTTCAGCACCATAACCGCCGTGAATGGTTTCGAGATTGACCCTATGCGGAACTCGGTCTCGGTCGTGCAGGGAATCTGGTTTTCAACATCGGCAAAGCCCAACGATTTCTGATAGATGGTCTGCCCGTCGCGCTGCACTACCACCGAGCCCATAAAATGCCCGTCGAGAGTGTCGAAATAAGCGTCGAGTTTCTGGTCGAGAGTCTGCTGGCTGCAAGCGGTGCAGACGGCTGCGCAACATAGCGCGATAAATGATTTCTTCATAGTTTTATGTTTTGTTTAAAGTTTAGTTTAAAGTTGAAACGCTTCGCTGTTGAACAGGTTTAAGTTTGCATAATTAGTGTTTTCAACCTGTTCAACTTTCATCCTTTTTTACAATTCATTTCCTTTCACAGCAATCGCAGGGCAGACGGGGACTTTCTTTATCTCACCGTTAATCAACCCTTTACGGTAATAGCCGCTTTTCGCGCTCGCGCCAATCATAAGTGTGCCTTCGCCGTCGCTGTCCACCATCGACACGCTTAAATAGTACTCTGTGCCTCGTTTCAGCAACAGAATATCAGTCGGCTCAACGTCAAGCGTGAAGTCCTTTTTTGATTGTTGCAGAGTCTGATAAATCGGTTTCTGAAGAACGTTGACAAGTTGGCTGTCCTGCTTCTCGTAGAGATTGAAACTCAATTTGCATTCCTTGTAGGTGCATTTTTGAATTTTCAATAGTATGTTGCTGATAATGTAATCTTTATCGACCGTAAACATTGGACCGCCCTCGGGACCGTCGGGGGTGCCGCGCCCCGTAAGCACGCAACTGCCTGGCATTGGCATTCCGCGGCCCTCAATGGTTTTGGGCTTGCTCGATTTTCCAACTGTAACTTCAGGCAGCACTATCATTTTGTCTTTCAAGACGATAGTCAGTTCGTTGCCTGCGGAATATGTCTCAAAAGGAATCTCTGTCGGCAGATACGATACGTGGCTGAAAACGAGCGTGTTAGTGCGTCCTGCGGGGACTTTCAGCGAGAAATGTCCGTTGCCGTCCGATATGGTGCCGACGCTGTCGCGATTGAAGCCAATGCTGACATACTCGACCTTCTCGCCGCGCTCATTCTGCACGTTGCCGCTGACAATCAACTGTGCGTTAGCATTTTGACTGGTGCCAAATATTGCCATTATCGCCAATACTATAAAATGCTTCATTGTTTAAAGTTTTTGAGTTTTCGAAGTTATAAGTTTTGTTTAAAGTTGAACGGGTTGAACAGGTTTAACAAGTTGAAAAATCGTAATTCAATCAATCAGTTATTCAGTCCTTCAGTTATTCAATTAATCAGTCCTTACCTACAGTCTGCTCTTCTCGGCATTTCCTGCACCTGTGCCTTTATACTTGCTCTTGGCGGGGTTGAAGTTGTACTTCACGCTCAACGTAAAGCGGCGGCGGTCGTAGGTGTTTGTCTGCTCAAGGTAGCCCGACTGCTTGTAGAGTTTGACTTTGTTGTCGCCCTTCTCAAAGATGTCGCTGATTCCCGCTTCAATGTTCAAAGCCTTGTTGAAGAACGATTTATGAACATAGAAGTTGACGTCGAGAGTGCGGTTGCGCAACTCAACCAAATCTTGGCAGCCGCCCTTGCCAAGGAACTGCGAGTTCAACTCAAACAACCAACCGCTCTTCAGTTCAACCGAGTTGTTGAACACAAATCCCTGAATCGGCTTGTTGCACGACACCATTCTGCCTTCCGACTCAATATCGTCAATCCATTGTTTCATAACGAAATAGGCGATTGTCGGCTTGTAGATGCCCAATGGCAGTTGGGTGGCAACCTGCAGGTTCAGCGTCGGTTTGTCAAGGTTTATCCAATGCAGAACTTCCGACTCTGGATGTTCCTCATTCACAACCTGATACTGCATGTAGTGGTTCTTGTTGTGCGTGTAGATGGCCTTCAACTGAAGCACCACGAGCGTAGCCGTCAGTTCGGCCGAGCGGATGATGGTCGGCTTCAGCGTGGGGTTGCCCTTCTGCTGTAGGTAGCGGCTCGCGTAGGTCACGTTGTTGCTCATACTGAAGTACGACGGGCGCGAAATCTTCTCATTATAAGCGAATTGCAACTGAATGTATTTGCCGAATTGTCCGCTGAACGATACCGACGGGAACAGTTCGCTATAGACCGTCGAAGCCTCGTTGTCAAGTTGGCCGTTGTTGTAGAAGTCAAGGTTCAGATGCTCGTAGCGCAAGCCCGCCGTAAGGCTGTATTTTTGGGCGAAAGTGCGTTTGTACTCGGCAAAACCCGCAATGGCCTTCTGCCGTGCTTCGCTGCTCACCGACGGCACAAACTCTTCAAGGTTGCTCGAAGTCTCGTCGGTGCGGTTGGTGAAGGTGGCCTCGGCGCCAACGTCGATGCGGCCGCCCATAAGTTCGTGTCCCACAACAAGTTTCTGGGCCGCCAACTTGTTCAGCACACTGTTGGTTGTTACAATGTTGCGGTCGTCGTAGTTGTCGCTCTCTTCGGGCGTAACGCCTTCTTTTTCAGTAGGATTGTAAACAAAGTCGGCATTAAAATCGATTGTGAAGTTGCCAATCGCGCCGTTGAAATAGGCGTTCAGGTCGTTCTCAAAATCGTGAGTGCGGCGCTCTTCGGTCTGCGTCAGAATGTGGTCGAAAAACTGGCCGTCGCGCATAACGTCGAGCGTGTTTCGGGCGTTGGTTTTCTCATTCATAACGGTTTTGTGGGTGAACTGCGCGCCCACCGAGTTGCGCTCGTCAATCTGGTAGTTGAGCCCGAAGGTGGTCGGCACAAACTGGTTTTTCTGCGTGCCCTTAATCGAGTTGTCGGTTTCCCAACGGTGGTCGGAATTGTTAAGGGTGTAGATGTCCATTCGATTGCCCGTCTTCTGGTTGATGTCGGCGCGGAAGTTTGCGAACAGGTCGAACCCGTTTTTGCGATAGTTGAAATTGGCCTTTTCCTGATAGCAGCGGGTGTAGTCGCGGAAGCCCTGGCCGAAACTCGACTCAAGCGAGAAACCGAAGCCTTCGCCCGTGGGCGCGATGGTTGTGATGCGCACCACCGATGTCACCGAAGCGTCGTAGCGCGCCCCTGGCGACGATATAACTTCCACATTCTTAATGTTTTCAGGCGACAGCGTTTCCAACTCGTTCCAATCGCGCACCTTGCGGTTGTTGATGTAGATTTCGGGCTGTCCGCGGCCGATGACTTCAAGATTTCCGTTGCGGTTGATGATTCCTGGAATGTTCGACAGCATTCGCGTGGTGCTGGCTGTCCGCGAAAGCGTGGTGCCCTGCACGGTTGTCACCATTGCGCCGTCTTTCAGTTGCGTCTTCGGCGCGATGGCCTTCACCGTCACCTCGCCAAGTTCGGTCGATTCCGCGTTCAGTGTGATATTCTGAAAATCAGCCACTTCAGCAATCGGTTTCAAGAAACGCTCGTAGCCGATGCTCGATATACTAATATAGTGTGCGTTGGCGGGTTGCGCAAGCGTGAAGCGCCCGTCAAGGTCCGACACTGTGCCGCCCAAGAATGCCGAGTCGGCGGCCATTAGAATAATGTTTGCAAATTCAACAGGTTGAGCCTCACCGTCGGTGATGCGTCCGTTGATTGTCTGTTGTGCGGTTGCAATCTGCGCGCCAAACAAGGTCGCCAAAACTGCTGAAACTAATCTTTTCATTTTTTCAGTTTTTAATTGTTATTTAATGTTTGTTCACTAATTCCTTCAACTGTCAATTTTCAATTTTCCATTGTCAACTGACTTCACTGACAAATCTACAGCAGTTAACCGATTGATGTTCAACGCTTTCGCGCGCCGTTGCTGTTCATATTGCTGATATTCAACCCGATAAATGGTTCGCAAGGGCAAAATCTTAACAGCGTTGCCGTTTTGTTACACGCTGATAGTCAGGATTATAATTCCGATTTAGACGTTTGTGTGTTTTTTGATTTTTTGCTGAAAATTGTGTCCGAAAAGCGTCCGAAAAACCGCCTTTTTGGCTAATCGGCTGATTATTAAGATGTACCAAAACCGCAACATTTCCAACACCAATGATAATCAGCGTTTTACAAAGCCGTGTTTTCGGTTCGGGAACGGGGCTTTTTGGCGGGCGGCGGCGAGATTTTGCAATATTTCCGCGCTAACTGTGTTTTTCGTGGCTATAAAAGTGTGCCACATTTCCCCAAATTTGCCGTCGTTATAAACGCAAAATATTTAATACTTTTGCAGTAAATCAATAACTATATGAAACTCAAACTATTATTGTCGATAACTCTTGCCGCCGTTTTGTTCGGCTGCACCCAAGAGTCTGTAAACCAACCCATTTTCGACCGTGCCTACGCGCTTTTCAGCGACGGCGAGTACGAAATGTCCGAAGAGTACCTCAAAAATCACGAGTCCGACCTCAAACAGCCATTGTCCGATGCCGACAGCGTCTATCTAACGCTCTTGAAATCACTCTACAAAGGCAAATTCACGCTGTTTGATTTCAATGGAATTGCCGACACTGCGCGGCTTAACCATTGTATCGATTTTTACCGCAAAACGTCTGATTCAGAAAAACTTGCGTGGACGCTTTACTTGAAGTCGGTTAAGAATATGTTTTCGGGCAACTATGCCACGGGCGTTGTGGTTTTGCGTCAGGCTGAAGATGTTGCCAAAACGCTCACAAACAATGAGTTGAAGTTCCATATCACATTAATGCGGTACTCTTCCGAAGGCAGTCCTTTCGACTTGGGCGCACACGGTTTGGAACTTGTCGAGAAAATACGGCCATATACCCGCAGCACCGACCAAAAGGCTCACTATCTCGCCATAAAGACCGATATTTTCTTTTTTAACGGATTGATGGACAGCGCGATATATTATATACGCGAAAGTGAGAAAATCGACACCACCAATTATGGATTTTTGGCCGAATACGGACTCATTTTTGCCGAAGAAGAACCCGAAAAGTCGCTTCGTTATGCGCTCAAGGCGGCCGAGATTAATCCGTGGAACGACGCCGCAAAAATGTCACGCATAAAGAGTTATCTTTGGTTGAACCGCTTGCAGGATGCCATTGATTTTTATCAGAGCAGCTCAATAGGTGACGCTAATCGGGCCATTGTTCTTGAATATTTCTTCGATTATTATCACCGCCACGGTATGCTAGCCGAAGCCGACCGCACAGTTGCCGAACTGCAACCGTTAGTACACAAAATTTTTCAGAGTACCACCGAAAGCAGCCGCGTATATACCGCCAGCACCAATTACGACTTTGATTTACTGCGACTTGCCAACCAGAACCGCACGCAGCGCATTGTTTTTTCCTTGGTGTTGGGTTTTGCCGCGCTGATTGCCCTGCTGACGGTTGTTTTCGTCCGCCAGCGCCGCCGCTACGAGCGCGAATTGGCTCAAAACCGCCAGATTCTGAAAGAGTCGCACGACAAGATTGAAGAGTTGCGCACAGCAGGCGAATCGGCTGACAATGAGCGCGAAATAGCCCGCTTACAGCGCAAAATCAACGAAATCGAAAGCCGCTACGCCGAAATCTACAGCCAGGGCAAGCAACTCTACGAAGAGATTTTCGCCCGCGGCGGCAACAGCGGCCAGTGGAACAAACGCGACTACGAGCGTTTTCTTGAGTACTACAAAACATTGGATTTGAGTCTTTTGGCACAAATCGAAGAAGAATACAACTCGCTCAACCCGCGCCAGACATTCTTCAAAATCCTTCAGGCAAAAGGCTTTGAAAAAGAGCAGATTATGCGCACAATGTGCATTCAGGAAGATGGCACCTACCGCGCCCTGAAATCGAAGGTGGAAGGAATGAAGCGGGCGTAAAAACCGATTGTGAGATGACATTCAGCGAACTCATAAAAGCGTTAAGTTGGCCGTCGGTTGAAGCCACGCTGATGATGTATTTCCCTAAATATCAGTCGAGTTTGTCGGGGTTCAAACGTGCGTTCAATATGCTACAAAATATGGAACCGCAGCAGAACGCCGACACGCTGAAACTCGTGCGCATTGACGCTGAAAATGTTGATGTTACAACCGTGTGCGACGGCAAGGAATACAGCATAACCATCGCACCTTGGAACGAAATATTGGGAAACCGTATTGATGCTCAATCATTTGCCAAATTCTCGCAACCCGAAATTGCCGTGTTTGTCCTTTGGCAACTCACCTTCTACGGCTTCGACGAAGAGACAATCAAAAAAAAGACCGACGAATGGCTGAAAAACTTGAAATAGAGCCCGTTGCACACATTCGCACCGATTTTCCGA
>JAEEGH010021361.1_pt1 | contig 13376 bp, 11 predicted proteins | sample 9134181 | NCBI WGS metagenome assembly JAEEGH01 (sample SAMN16246544, study PRJNA631951) | gut metagenome | biome: gut microbiome; feature: rumen; material: DP-attached | host: Bos | place: Iran: Karaj | collected 2018-10
ACTCCCGTGCGTTAGCACTAACTCCCGTTAACTCCCGCTAACTCCAAGGCAAAATTGATATAATTAATTTTGCTCATTTACTTATTTATTAAACAGATATGAAAAACGTACTTTGTTTGTCTCTTTTACTCGCATCGGCAGCTATCCTATGGAGCAGCTGTGCCACCTCCGAAGAAAAGGCCGCCCAGATGGCCCAGCTCTCGGCCAATGTGACCAATGCCCTCAACAATCGTGATTATAAGATCGCCATCGATCGCATGTATCCCATGAGGGGCAGCAGCAGGCATGTGTCCTATGGCTATTCGGTCGAAGTGAGGAACGATACGCTCTTTTCCTATCTCCCATATTTCGGTCGTGCCTACAATGTGCCCTACGGTGGAGGTAAGGGCCTTAATTTCACGGCTCCTATAGCCAGTTATCAGGAGTTTCTGAAGCGTAATGGTCTCCGGCATATCGAAATTGGTGTCGTCAACGACGAAGATACCTACCTTTATACAATCGAGGTATTCGACAATGGTAATTCCTCCGTCGATGTGCATGCGCGTCAGCGTGAACGCATTTCTTATTCCGGGAACATTGAATTATGAAAGAGCTGCAGATTAGTAAAGATTTGTCCAATATTATTAAGGGCTTATCTTGTCTGCTCATTGTGGCCCATCACTTTTGTTTAAGGTTAGACGGACGAGATTCCGACAACTTACTCGTTCATTTCATTGGGGTTCGTGGAGGGGTCATTGGATTAGCTGTTTTCTTTTTCCTTTCCGCATGGGGATTATCCGAATCACAAGAGAAGAACAAATATCCTTTTATTGTCTTTGTCTCACGAAGATTGTCAAAAATATTTATTCCATTGTTTTTTACAAATATTATATACTATTTTGTCCTTTTATTGAATAATCAGATATCTTTTAATCTATCTAATTTGCTCCTGACGGCATTCAATCTAAAATTATATGACGGAGCTCTTTGGTTTTGCAATACTATACTCATTTTTTACCTTATCTTTTATTTCTCTTTTTTACCAAATTCTAAATGGATAAAGGTTTTTATTTGTTTGATGGCAACTATTCTTTATTCCATTGTCTTGACTATCGTATTCCCACAAGCCTCGTTCTATGTATATAGTTTAGTTGGTTTTCCTCTCGGAATGATTCTTTCATTATACAAGAAATCCGTATTGAGTATACGGTTTAGTGGATTTTGTTTATTATCTTTCTCGCTATTTCTGTTAGGAGGAGCTTTCATTTTCCCCTTTTATGAAAAACTCTTTCTGATGAACTATTTTTCTTTCCTGATAGTTTTTATTCTTGTTTCAATTATAGTGGTTTCTCATAGAGTAAGTCTTCCCGTCAAGTTGACTGTGTTGCCTTTTATTGGGTTTTATTCTTACGAAATCTATCTTTTGCATAACAAGGTTCTCGTATATGTGGCAACAATAGGCCATCTAATGTGGTACCCATTGGCATTTTTATTAATTGTTATTCCTTTGGCGATGTTGCTGAAGAGTGTTTTAAAGAAGTGTTAGTACTATAACCTCACGGCTTCTCTATTGATTTTTTAATGGCCCCCCAATCTAATAGGTCTAGCAGTATTGATTTCATCAAGGGTATTGCAGCCATCTCGATAGTCTGCCTTCATTGTGCCAACAATGACCCATTGGATAGTATTATCCATTTGGTGGGGCGCATGGCGGTTCCTATGTTCTTGATCATCTCAGGTTACTATTTGCAGTCAATGATTAAGTCGGGCCACATGGCTCGCCACATCTTCAAGATACTGAAAATCATTCTAGGAGGCCTATTGTTTTATCTGCCCTTATATTGCGTGGATGCCTATCTGAACGGCGACTTTTGGGGACAACTTTTTAAGGTGATTCAATGGGACAGATTAGGGTGGCAGTTCTTGTTGGGCAAGTTTCCTTTCAGCGTAGGTGCCGGGCATTTATGGTACTTGATGGCTATCCTCTACATCTTGTGTTTCATGATGTTGTTCACGAGGAAATATCCAGTCAGGAAACTCTATGTCCTCATCCCTATCTTGTTTCTGATAGGTTATCTGATTAGTTCATTCGATCTTGGGAACAACACAAGAAACTACTACCAGAATTACCTGTTTATGGGTATGCCTTACGTGCTTTTGGGTAGTTTCATCCGTGAACATGCCATGGGACAAGGTTTGTCCAATCGACAGTTGGGAGGGCTGATAGCATTGTTTTCTGTTTTGTATCTTGCCGAAATCGGACTCTATGTTTTCACTGGATTGCCTGCTCATCGCGAACATTATCTGTGCATAATACCAGTAGTTTCTATTATTTTGATTTGGGCTGTCAAGAATCCTCAGTTTGGCACCGGGAGCTTCATCACGACCATTGGAAGAGATTATTCTATTTGCATCTATGTCGTCCACTTTTATTTTGTTCGTAAGATGTGGTATTTATTCAATGGCTCTTCTGTCGATTCCAAGTTACAGATGCTCTCATCCATAGCTTTGAGCTTACTGGTTGCTAGTCTTTATTTCTTCATCAGGAAATACTGGAGAAACAAACATTCTGCAATCACAACTCAAGAATAGAACCAACGAGTCATGTTTTTTATTTGAGGTGTTGACTTGGTAAGGTATTGTAGTCTTTCGAAGTCCGTAATTATATGGTTGCCTGTAAATTTGTATGATCAATAAAGTAGAACAGGGGAATCGTAATCTTCATTATGATTTGTTGCGTATTATAGCATGTCTTATGGTGATACTAACGCATTCACCGATTCCTAATGAAGGTTGGAATGGTGCGTTTTTATCCGGGCTTTCTTATTTTTGCGCTCCATGTATTGGTCTGTTTATTATGATAAGTGGTGCTCTTTTGTTAAATAAGCAGTATGCTGAAGGTTTTGATACAAAGACATTTCTACAGAAAAGAGCATCAAGGGTCGTTTGGCCGACTATCATTTGGTCTATTGTTGGTTTTTCCCTTTCTTATTGTGGAATTAAAAATTCTGAAAATGCGATTTTGTGGTTTATGTTTACAATTGTTGGATTGTATTTGCTCACACCTATCCTCTATAGATGGATTAGCTCAGCGAAAAAACAGGAAGTTGAATATTATCTTTTCTTTTGGGTTATTTCGTTGTGTTATCCTTATTTGAAATCAATTATTCATCTTAATGAGAGCGACACAAGTTGGATTTATTATTTTCATGGTTTTGTCGGATATTTTATTCTTGGGTATTACTTGTCAAAATATGAGATACACAGAACATTGTTTGTCATATTGATAATATTGTTCTCATTTTTCTCCATAATTTTACCTCTTCTTTCTTTTGGGTTGAATCTGAATGTGGATTTTTACTCTTGGTTTTGGTATTTAAGTGCATCTGTCGCCTTTCAATGTATTATATGGTGGATGTTTATTAAAAAAATTAGTGTATATTTTGATAAAGGAAGATCCATTATTGAGTTTCTATCAAGACACTCTTTTGGGATTTATCTAATTCATATTTTAATATTACGGAATATCCTTTGGAAACTCTGTTGGATACAGTCTTTTTCTGGTTTCTTACAGGTTATCGTATGTTTGATTCTTACATTTGCCATTTCGCTATTCATTAGTTGGTGTATATCTAAACTGCGATTGGGAAAATATGTTGTAGGAGTGTAATATTTTTTATAGTCTGATCATCAGTATATATTTTAGAAATCAGAAAAGTCCGGTAGAAACATATTCTACTGGACTTTTTCTGTAAACTACGGGTTACAAATGGAAAAATGTAAGGAAAATTTTGGAATTTGTGGAAATTTTATTAAATCCACGTTCGTTATTTTTCCATTTTTTGAAGTATATTTGCGCCATATTTGTTTCATTTTTTAATCGTAGAAATTTATGTGCGGAATTGTTGGTTACATCGGCTCTCGTGAGGCTTATCCGATTCTGATCAAGGGATTGCATCGTCTGGAGTATCGTGGGTATGATAGTGCTGGTTGTGCGTTGATTACGGGTAGTGAGGGCGACTGCCATCTCAATATCTATAAGGCGAAAGGCAAGGTGAGCGACCTCGAGAATGTCGCTCGCGACAAGGATAAGTCCGGAACGTTGGGCATTGCTCATACGCGTTGGGCTACCCATGGCGCTCCCAGCGAGGCAAATGCCCATCCGCATCTTTCGCAGTCCGGTAACATCACCTTGGTCCACAATGGCATCATCGAGAATTACGGTACGCTTCGTCAGCAGCTGAAGAAGCGTGGTTTCGTGTTCCAGAGCGAGACCGATACCGAGGTCCTCGTGCAGCTCATCGAATATGTCAAGACACTTCCTGTGACGCATGGCGAGAAGGAATGGAGCCTTGACGAGGCCGTTCGTCGTGCACTCAGCTTGGTTTATGGTGCCTACGCCATTGCTGTCGTCGACCGCCGCGAGCCCAACAAGATAGTTTGTGCTCGCAAGTCCAGCCCTTTGGCGGTAGGTGTTGTCGAGGATAATTCCGAATTCTTCATGGCCAGCGATGCGTCACCGATTGCCGAATACACCAAGCAGATCGTCTATCTCAAGGACGAGGAGGTGGCTGTCATCGAACGTGGTAAGCCCCTCGAAGTCTTCAATCTCAATGGCGATCGGACAGAAGCTGAGGTGAAGGAGGTCAATGTCGATCTCTCGATGCTCGACCATGAGGGCTATCCTCATTTCATGCTGAAGGAGATTTTCGACCAGCCCAATGTCCTCAAGGACTGTATGCGTGGCCGTATTGTCGAGTCGCCCTATTCGTCCGAAGGCAAGCGTGAGCCGCTTCTCCAGGTCGTGCTCTCGGCAGTTTCGCTCAATCGTCGCCGTTTGCTTCGTGCTCGTCGCATCATCATCGTTTCTTGCGGCACCTCATGGCATGCCGGCTTGATAGGTAAGCAGCTCATCGAACATTTCTGCCGCATTCCTGTCGAGGTGGCTTATGCCTCCGAATTCCGCTATTCCGATCCGGTCATCGAGCCCGACGATGTCGTGATCCCCATCAGCCAGTCGGGCGAGACTGCCGACACCTTGGCTGCCATTCAGTTGGCCAAGCAGCAGGGTGCTCTCATCTATGGCATCGTGAATGGAGTGGGCAGTTCCATCGCGCGCGAAGCGCATACCGGCACCTACATTCACGTAGGTCCCGAGATTGGTGTGGCTTCCACCAAGGCATTCACAGGTCAGGTGGTTGTGCTGACGTTGTTCGCCCTCGCCCTGGGCATGGCAAAGGGAACCGTCGAACAGGAGGATTATCAGGAAACCATCCGCGAATTGATGCAGATCCCTGCCAAGATCGAGAAGGTCCTCGAGCAGAACGACAAGATCAAGCGCATCGCCCTGACGTTCACCTATGCGCGCAATTTCCTCTATCTCGGTCGTGGCTACAACTATCCTGTAGCCCTCGAGGGCGCACTGAAGCTCAAGGAGATCTCTTACATCCATGCCGAAGGCTATCCTGCAGCCGAGATGAAGCATGGCCCCATTGCATTGATCGACGAAGAGATGCCCGTAGTCTTCCTAACCAACCACCACAAGCGTTATCAGAAGGTCATCTCCAACCTCCAGGAAGTCATCAGTCGTCATGGTCGCATCCTCGCCGTCATCAACGAGGGCGACGACCTTGTCAAGTCGATGGTCGACAACTACATCGAGGTGCCCGAGACCCTTTCCTGCCTCACGCCGCTCATTTCAGTCATCCCGCTCCAGCTCCTCTCTTATCATGTAGCTGTCGCCAAGGGTCTGAATGTCGACCAGCCTCGCAATCTGGCCAAGAGTGTCACCGTCGAGTGATATCCATTTTAATTTCGTGAGATAGGAGCCGGGTGAAGGACTCGGCTCCTTCTTTGTTTAAATAATACGAATCCTTGAACAACGCGGGTTTCTGATAATATGCTGTATCAAGATAATGATTGTAGTAGGCAATATTGTTTTGTTCGCATATGTTGCTGAGCCAGTCAAACGCCGTGTTCCACAATCCATCATACATGGGTGATGTTACAAAGACGAGTTTGGTCCCATTCTGCTGGCAGTCCTCGATTAGTTTTTCCATGTATTTTAGTTTCAGGCTGTCTGCTTTGGGATCCTCTATGCCCTCTTGGTCCAAATCGGGTTGATATTGCATTTCTCCATTCAGCTCCGTGTAGGTGTATTCTTGGGCGGTTAATGTCGCTTTCGAATATCTTTGAGAGAGAATATCTATGAAAAAAGAGTTGTTGGCGTATAGCCTGGACATAAGCTTGTATTTCTCTGAAGGAGAAACACTATAGATGATCGAATCGTTGATCGGGTCGTGTGGGAATGGGCGCAGAAATTTCAAGTACTTCGTGTCGTCTTCTTCTTCGAAGTCAAATCCTGGCAGAAACTCGTAGATCACCAGTTTGGGTATTTGCCTTTCGCAAATGTGTTTATAGCGGGCGTACATGAGTAGAATGCCCATCCCGTCTTCTCCACAGTTATAGCACGATAGGCCTAGACTATCTGAAAAGATTGTGGGGTCATAATGATGAATAGCGCGTGAGGATCCTAATATGATGATTTCACTCTTCAATTCATTCGCGATATAGTTGCTTCTGCCCCAGTCCCCTTTCTCCGTTCGCAATAGCATCTGCTGCATGACGACGCCAAATAGTGCATCCGTACCGACTACTATGCCTAATAATATTAACGCTTTTACTAAGAACTTCTTCATAATTCAGAATTTAGCATAAATGAATTGACTGGTATCAAACACGCCGCAGGAGAGTATCAGTACTAGAAGCAGAATGTACGATATCCAGCGTATGCTGCCATGCCGGTTGGATAGTAGGGTCAGGTTTTTCGAATGGATTTCATCTATCACGTCATTCATGACGGTTATGCCTATTCCTAGATACACTAGCAGTAGCTTGGCGGGAGAAATGTATACGGTCGTGCCCGGACTCCATACTACGATTTTTCGTACGATCATAAGCGCATCCTCTATCGATGGCATCCTAAAGAATATCCAGGCGATATTGATAGCCACAAAAACGCACAGGATTCTTGCCACTTTGACCATCCCCCTGTTTGATTTCCCCTGCACGCCAAGCGCTTTTTCTACCACTTGCAATCCTCCGTGAATGAGGCCCCAAACGATAAAGGTCCAGTTCGCTCCATGCCAGATTCCACTCACCAGGAAGGTCACGATGATGTTCCAGTAGTTTCTTGTTTTACTGCATCTGCTTCCTCCCAATGGAATGTAGATATAATCCTTGAGCCATGTCGAAAGCGATATGTGCCAGCGATGCCAGAATTCTGTAATGCTTTCCGAAAAATACGGCCTGTTGAAGTTGTTCGTCAACTCAAAGCCGAATATCTTGCCCACACCCAAGGCCATAAACGAATAGCCGGCAAAGTCTCCATAGATTTGGAAGGTATACAATAATATGCCCTTCAGGCATGTGAACCCGTTCAGATATTCGTAACTGTTCAGAATCGTATTTGCTTGAAGCCCAACTCGATCAGCCATAACAACTTTCAGGAACATGCCCCATAGGAGCCATCTGCATCCTTCTGCTACTCGATCATACGAAAAGCTCCTTTGCGCCTTGATTTGAGGCAGGAGTTGGGCTGCCTTGTTGATGGGGCCTGCCACAATTTGGGGAAAGAAACAGACGAACAGCATATAGTCCCACCAGTTCCTTTCAGCTTCGATGCGTTCCTTGTACACGTCATAAAGATACCCTATCGCTTGCAACGTATAGAAGGAGATGCCAAGGGGTAGCACCCAGTTCAACCCAGGAAGTTGTAGCTCTATTCCCGCAAGATGCAGGAGAGACGTGATGATTTCATTGAGGAAATTGAGATATTTGAATGCAAGCAGAGGCAGTATCGACAGGATTACACCTGCTGCTAGCAAGCATTTTTTCCTTTTCTGTATCCCCGTCTTTTCGATGTGTATCGCTGTGAAATACGTGATTGCCGTAATTCCAAGAAGCACCAATGCATAGATGGGCTTCCATTGCATATACAGGAGATAGGAGACAACGATGAGAAATAGGTTTTCCAATCTATGGGTATGTTTCGGACGATTCTTCAACGAAAGAATCATGTAGTATGCCCCGAAAAGCAACGGACAAACCCACAGAAATTGAAATGAATTGAATATCATACAGATTGCTGGCGATATTTATATATTTGGGGTGCAAAGATAAGGATTTTTTTTCTTTTTTACAAATAATACATGTCTTTTGCGTATAATATATCAAAAAATAGTCAAATTTGATGCATCTTGAAATCTGCATGGCTTTTTTTCCTTTATTCATAATGTTTTCCGTCGCGCCCATCTTTTGCCTGTCTCTGTTGCAGCCATGTTTGGCTGCCATTTTCCTTCATTCCCTCCAAAAATATCCCCATATCTCATCATTTTCTCCTCCATTTTTTTCATTTCCATTTTTTTTCCATATCTTTGCCCCTAATATTACGAACATTCATACACCATAATATGATCAAAGTCATTACCTACGGCACCTACGACCTCCTGCATCAGGGACACATCAACCTCCTCCGCCGAGCCAAGGAGCTGGGCGACTATCTCATCGTCGGAGTCACCAGCGACAGCTTCGACCGTGGTCGCGGCAAGCTCAATGTGCGCAACAACGTCCTCGAGCGTGTCGAGGCCGTCAAGGCCACAGGCTACGCCGACGAAGTCATCATTGAGGACTACCTCGGTCAGAAGATCGACGACATCCAGAAGTACGATGTCGACATCTTCGCCATCGGCAGCGATTGGGAGGGCAAGTTCGACTACCTCAACGAATACTGCAAGGTCGTCTATCTGCCCCGCACCGAAGGCATCAGTAGCACCATGCTCCGTGCCAAGAGCCAGGACGTCTACCGCATAGGCGTCATCGGCAGTGGTCGCATCGCCCATCGTTTCGTGCCCGAAACCAAGGTAGTGAATGGGGCAGAGGTGGTAGCCGTCCTCAATCCCGATAGGGGAGAGGCCGAATCCTTCGCCACGAAGCATGGCATCGATGCCTTTACCGACTTCGACGAGTTCATCTCCAACGTCGATGCCGTCTATATCGCCTCCCCGCATCTCACGCACTACGACTACGCCAAGCGCAGCCTCATGGCCGGTCGTCACGTCTTGTGCGAAATTCCCTTCACGCTCAGCAAGGCCGAAGCCCTCGAGCTCTACCACATCGCCGAGCAGCGCGACCTCGTCCTCCTCGAAGCCAGCAAGACCGCCTATTGCCCCGCCTTCGGCCATGTCGTCACCTTGGTCAAGAGTGGCATCATCGGCGATGTCGTCGATGTCCAGGCATCCCTGAGTAAGATGGTCGCTCCACCCACCCGTGAACTGGATGCCGAGCAGGCAGGTGGTGCCCTCACCGAACATGCCCCTTTGACCGTCATGGCCATCGTCAAGCTGCTCGGCACCGATTGGAGCGACGTCAATTTCCACAGCCGCATGGCCGATGGGGTCGACATCTACACCAAGGGTGTCATCAACTACCCTCATGCCACCGCCTCCTTCACCCTCGGCATTGGCGTCAAGACCGAAGGCAACCTCGTCATCAGTGGCACCAAGGGCTACATCTACGTCCCTGCCCCATGGTGGCTCACCAGCTTCTTCGAAGTCCGTTACGAGGACCAGACCAAGAACAAGAAGTACTTCTACAGCTACGACGGCGAAGGTCTCCGCTACGAGATCCAGGAGTGGTTCTCGATGATAGTCAATCACCGCAAGAGCTGCTACAAGCTCCGCAGCCAGGAAAGCCTCGCCATCGCCGAAATCATCGAGAAGTACCGCCATCACCAGAACGTCACCGAGATCTGATCCTATCCTTGTCCTTGTCCCCCGTCGCGCCCACCCTTGTCCGCCCTCAGCGTCCCCGTCGCGGCCATCTTTGGCCGCCAATTTAAATAATAATCATGACCCCAGCAGCCCCCGATAAACCCACCCCTCGACAGAACTGGTTGGATTGGATGAAAGCCATCGGAATCGTCTTGATCGTCTATGGCCATTTCTTCTCCTTCTACGACCGCTATGTCTATGTGTTCAGTGTGCCGCTGTTCTTCGTCATCTCCGGCTTCCTTTGCAGGCGAGAGAACGACACCCGGCAGTTCTGGAAAAAGCTGTGGTATAACCTGGTCGTTCCCATGCTGCTCATCAGTGTCCTCAATTATCTGATTGGAACGATCAAAGGGATCCTGTCCGGCTACTACCCCCAGCCCGTCGACCACTTCCATTTCCTGTGGAAGATGTCCATTGGTCTGTACGAAGCCGTGGGTGGTCTATGGTTCGTCTACACGCTCATCATTCTCAAGATAATACTCCAATTCACCCCCCGAGCCTATCTGCACCTATTGTGGTTCGTCGCTTTCGCCGTGCTCGCCTATGTGCACAACCACTACGACGTCTCGCTGTTCGGCATCCACCCATCCAAGCACATTTGGTCAGTCACCGACACCTTCGTGTCCTATCCCTTCTTCATTATCGGCTATGGCCTAAGGCGATGGAAAGACCAGCTATCCGCATATAAGCCGAATAAATATACCATCTGTTGGATCATCATTTCCCTGCTCCTCATCTTCCTGTGTGGATATCGCCACATGTATGTCATCATGGTCGCATGTCGATATGGCGACAGCTTCCTGCTATTCCTCCTCGGCGGTATGGCAGGCTCCGCATTCATTTATTTCCTGTCCAAGCTGCTCGATAAATATCATTCGCGCCTGGTTACCGATTTTTCTCTCGGCACAATCCTCATCCTGGGTTTCCACGGCCATTTCGTCAATGCCTTCAAAGGCTACTTCGGAGCCTCATCCCCCCTCAACCTGCTCGTCTTCATCCTCATCGTCCTCATCTTTGTCCCCATCATCCGCTTCTGCCAGTCCTATTTCCCCCTCATCATGGGCAAGTACCGAGTAAAGAAGCCGACCCCCTCTAATCCCCCTGCTTAGGGGTAGGAATAATGCCCGAACAAGCAGGTCATCCCCCTTTAAGGGGGACCGAGAGGGTCTTTGTCCCCGTCGCGGCCGTATATGGCCGCCAATATAAACAATTCTCAAATCCGCAATGATTAAGCAGAACGTTATCCCTTCTCATTCCGGTCATACCAGCCAAAAAACCACTTCTCAACCGTAGCAATACGTATCTGATCAATCAGGTTACAAACCATGAAGATAGCAAGCACAGCACCAATACTAAAAAGAATCAATTCAACCGAATTCAACGAAAAATAATGGCCGACACAGTCCACAGTATCCTTCCATAGCCACGTGCGCATAGCATTCGAGTTAGCATGAATCAGCAGCACACCAAATGTCCCCGCAGCAATAGTATTTATGGTCTTGCTGTACGCAAGTTTGAGGTTCTTAAACCACAAGAAGGTACAAACGGCAACCGCAACCGCTAATATCTTATTACAATCAACGAGGAAGAAAAACCAGCTGGAAAAAGCAAAAGGCATGAAGGCGACAGTAGCCGCCCCGATGATGATGCTCGTCAGCGAAAGCCAGCCCCATAACGCTTTATTTGTAAAGATCTTATGGGGATAAAGTCCGATATATGAAGCAATGATGTATAGTATGCCGAACCAGGTAATATAGTTAAACCTTACGTCAAACGTCGGGATTGAACCTAGAACGGTGTAACAGGTCAGCAACAGAACTATGAGCAAGAGATGTTGGCGTCTTGTCATATTCCTGACCAGGATATTCAAGAAAGGTATTGTAAGGAAAAATACCAGATAGCTTCCAGAGAATTGGTTGGTGATGGTCCAAAAAGGCATGATAAGTTTCACCAGCCTCATAGGTGAGATTGTCTCATAACCAAAAATAAGAAAAATCAGGTAGATGATGATTGTATAGAAATAGATCTGCAGCAGTAGTTTCAAGAACTTCCTGCATGTGATCTCACTTTTACACATAAAGTACCCGGTTATCATCAGGAAGCAGTTGATTCCCACCTTGCCCCAGGCACCGAACACCAACAGTAAAACACTCTTCGGAGTATCAGGATTCGACATAATGGGCCCATCAGGACTCATCAGGCCACTATTCACCAGATAATGATGAGCAACGATCATCAGCATGCACAGGATGCGATATAGTTCCAGATTGGAACTACGCGGTTTCTTCATACCTTGTTTAACGACATTTTCCATACAGTGGGCAAAGATAGGTATTTTTATTTTATTCCACAAATATTTCATCATTTTTTTCATCAACTCTTGGAATATTCGTGTCAATTCGTTCGATTCGTGTTCTTCAAGTATGGTTAAGGCGAACATCCTCAATTCTCAAATTCTCAAATTCTTGATAAAAAGAATCGGGATCCGGAGGTTTCTTCTGGGCTTCGCCCTTTTTCTTCTTCCTCCAAGGAGGAGGACTTTTTCTCTTTTGAAGAAGACAGCCCATTCTAGAATGGGCGCTATTGGAAAGTGTCATGCAGATGGGAAAGCTCGCTTTCACGAATGCATGATGCTTCCCAATAGTTCAGGGGACATCGTCCCTGTCTTCTTCAAAAGTTTTTTTTTCTTCTTCTTTTAAAAAACGCAAATTCAACATTCAAATATCCTGTGAATGCCAGTAATTTCCGTCAGAATTGTATTTTTTCGATGCATTATTTGGATTGTATCTCATTTAGCTTTATTTTTGCAATGTGATTTTTTGAACCCCAATGTCGGTATATTATTCGACAATAAAATTTTGATACTATGAATACCCTTCGTACCCTTTCCTGCTTGCTGTTGTTGTCCGTCCTCGCTTGGTGCTTACCCGTCCTCGGTCAGAACCGTAGTGCGGCAGATGCCGAGCAGATTGCAAACGCGTTCCTGTCACAACCCCGACATGCTGCGTCGCGAGGCACGGTGCCGATGCTGCAACCCACGATGCGCCTCTATGCCACCTCTATGGAGCTGCTGGACAAGGGGACCGTCGAGCCGGCATTCTATGTCTTCACCCCGCAGGACAATAACGAGGGTGGCTTCGTCATCGTCTCGGGTATCGAAGAGGCTGCGCCCATCCTCGGTTTTTCCTACACCGATGTGTTCGACGTCGATCAGATACCTCCCGCCATGCGTTATCTGCTGGGCAAGTACCAGGAGGAGATCGATGCCTACTTGGCTCTACCGCCTCACGAAAGGCAGAGACGAAGCCATGCCCGTGATGGCCGTCAGGGTCTTCCTGTGCTTGGCCAGGGCGTCAGCCCAATGATCGCCACCCGTTGGAACCAAAGCACACCGTACAATAATCTCTGCCCCAAGGATGGCTATGAACGCAGCGTCACCGGCTGTGCAGCCACCTCGACGGCTCAGGTGATGAAGTATTACGAATATCCTTCGCATGGAACGGGTTCCATCAGCTATGTCACCGAAACGAAAGGCATCTCCGTGTCGTTCGATTTCAGTTCTACCAC
>JAEEGH010021362.1_pt1 | contig 13376 bp, 13 predicted proteins | sample 9134181 | NCBI WGS metagenome assembly JAEEGH01 (sample SAMN16246544, study PRJNA631951) | gut metagenome | biome: gut microbiome; feature: rumen; material: DP-attached | host: Bos | place: Iran: Karaj | collected 2018-10
ATCACAGCGTTTCGTCAGACTCCTGCTGCAAAACAGCGCCATAGCTGAAAATATAAGCAAGAGCCAGGATTATGAGTACAACGGCGATCATGGTGATGTTTACGTCGAACTTGAGATCGAGCCTTGATGAAGTCACGATTCCTGCAATGGCGGACCTCATGATCCCCATGAATACCCAGGGGATAAGTGAAAATGCGAAGCGCTTAAGCCCTTTGATAACATCTTCCGAAAAAGGTGTTACACATGTCGCAAGGCTCTTAAAAAGCATTTCAAAGAAAGTCACCGAGACTATGGAAACTCCGAGATAGATGATACCCATGATAAGGATCACCGCGATCTGCTTTACATCTCCGGTCTTGGAAAATCCTGAAGCGCTGGCATTTATCACGCCTTCATCATCCACATTTACCGAAGTGTTCCCATATTCGATGCCGTTTACGACTATGTCCATGGTGACATGGTCATCGATGGCTTTTTGCATCTTATCGATCTCAGTCTGGGAAAACTTCTCTTCGCCTACCAGCTTTCTGACATCGACGGAAGCATTGATGCCTCCGTTTGCCTTGTATGTGATCGCTCCTTTCGGGATCATGAGGAGCGCGACTACGCCCACTATGCATCCCACAACTCCGACGATGAGGATTATCTTTGCGATGACCGCAACGATCCTTCCCACCTTACCCATAGTGTTGATCTTTGAAACAGCTACTTTCTTATCCATTTCTTTTCCTCCTGTTATATGAGCTTTGTTTGATAAATATTAATTATTTAATGTTTACCGATAAATTTATCTGAGCACATATTACCATGAGGTTTTATGTTTGTCAACACTTTTTTAATGTTTTTCGATAATTTTTTTATTAGGGACGTTTATCAGTTGGAGCCTCCGCCTGAAGATCCGGCCGCTGCGGCAGAACTCCTGTCGCGGATCATATGCTGCAGCGTCACAAGTATCGCCACCACGGTACGCTCATGCTCCGGCTTGTAGATATCGACGCAGTACTTGTCATGGATCGACAAGAATTTCTGTCCGATGACCGCGATCACGGAGTCGTCTCTGTCATACAGTTCAAAATTCAGCCCGATTATATTTCCCTTGAGCGTCCATCCCAGTCCTTCTATATTGGTGATGTCCTTTATGATGTGGAAAAATTCGTTGGAAACCTCAAAATAGGTGCCGTCTGCCATTGTCACCATGTGACGCTCATGAAGAGTGAAGAACTTTCTCTCGATATGCGCCACATGAGCTCCGGACGCATCGCTTATATCCGTTTTGTCATGTAAGGATATCACCTTTGAATCAGCCGTGTATACCACGTTTTCATTGCCATCCGTTATCTCGATGTGCTTGTGTAGCGTAAACACTTTTGCCTTTGTAAAAAGTGATCTTGCCGGCTCTCCGAACCTTGAAACATTGTTTACATTAGCCTGTTCACCTGCTTCGCGAAATCTGTTGATCTTTGAAAAAACTCCCATTTATCTGTTCTCCTTTTGGTTTATGATATTACTTATCCAGGGTTTCCATAGCCGCGCACATAAGTAAAAATGCGCCCACTCCGTGCAGATCGTTCTCCGAGACGGGGCGGTTGACATAGTAATCATAGTCTCCCACGCTTGTGCCGACACATACCTGCCCTACAACAATATCCTGTCCGTCAGTCCCAAGCGAAGCAGTAACGGCTTCAAACGCGCGCCTTGCGGCAGTCATATAGCTCTCGTCAAGTATCCCGTTATTTACCGCCCTTGCCAGCGCCGCGGCGAAAAGACACGAACATGAATTTTCAAGCCAGTTGTCGGATCTGTCGCCCTTATCGACCACCTGATACCACCTGCCGTCATCACTCTGAAAACGGCATATGGCTTCAAGCAGGTCCTTTACGATACTTTTCAGCGTCTCCCTGTCGGGATGCGTTTCCGGAATATAATCAAGATCGTCAAGTATCGCTACAGGGACCCAGCCCATGCTCCGTCCCCAAAACTCATGAGAGCGCCCGGTCCCCTTATCGGCCCACGGCTGTACTTTAGCGTCGTCATAGCCGTGATACCAAAGGCCTGTCTTTTCATCACGGGTGTGTTCTCTCATCAGTTTTACCTGTTTTATCACAAAATCGAGATATTCGGGCTTTCCGTACTCCGCGCCGTACTGCGCGAGAATGGGGCCTCCCATGTACAGCCCGTCAAGCCACATCTGGCGCTCATACCAAGCTTTGTGGTAGAGCCCGCCGTCAGGGTTTTTGGGGGAATCGATGATCACCTTTGTGAGCACATCAAGCAGCGCCTTGTAGCGTTCATCTCCCGTCCTTTCATAGAGAGGGAAAAGAAGTATCCCGGGCTGTATGTCATCCATCTGCCTCATATCCGCGTCCTTTAACGCTCCCGAAGCATCAATACAGCTGTCGACCCATGTTTTTATATATTCAAAATATCTCTCATCTCCACAGAGCAGGTAGTTTTGATAAACTCCTGAAAGGAATACCCCCTGATGATAGTGAAACCTGCCCTTTGGCGGCAGGTCCTCCGCTCTGTAGCGCCGCATCATTGTCTCTATGGATCTCTTTGCATATTCCAGTGGTGTCATTTGCCGTTCCTCTTGTTTTCGATCAGCTCCAGAGCAACATCAAGCGCTTCGCTATCTTCGCAGGGCACATCCGTCTCCAGCGGCAGACCTCTCTTTGTCTCATCTATCCTGAACCACCGCTTAAAGGATATCGAATAATAAAGCCCGGAATTCGGCATCATAAAATTGATCGAATCGCCGTAAGAATCCGGGAGATTGCCCGAAGGTTCTCCCACGACCGTGCCCAATCCGCTGTCCTTTACAAGCATAGTGAAATCCTTTGCGGCACTGAAGGTCCTTACCGATGTCAGGATATATACATCGCCGGAAAAACGGGGTTCAAGCTTTGCGTTCTTTATAAGTTTGTTTTTATACTTTATCAGAAGATTGCCGTACCTGATGTCCATCGGCAGCCTGTAGTACTTGTCTGCGTCCAGATAATGTATGAATTCGTCCGCGACCATGGAATTTCCGCCGCCATTATCCGTTAAGTCCACGATGACGCTTTCGACCCCATTCGCCTTCACTTCTTCAAAAAATGCTTTTACGGTCTTCCTGTACTCATCATTGTAATTACATTCATCAAGCTCGAATATCCCGACCTTTCTGTCTTTGTCTATCTCATAGTTGACAAAGCTCCTGTTATTGGAAGAGGGTGAATATCCCTTTATCTCGTTTACGGGGACAAAAGAATAGTGCACGTCTTTCTCCTCACCGTCCACAAGAAAAGTATATGTCACGCCGTCGGAAACATCCACTCCGCAATATTCAAGATATGCTTTGTTTGCGGTCACATTCTGATTGAAAACGGTCTTGGCGCGTTCCTTCAGCTCATACTGATAAAGTCCGAGGAACCTTTCCAAAACCGCAGAAGACTCCTCCCCGTTTATTTTTACGGGCAGGCCGTATTCCCTTAACCCTGTCACATCGTCAATATAAAGCGGAGTTTCAAACTCGCCGTACACAACGCTGTGTCCGTCGCCCAGTTTGTTGAGTATCCTGGACGCAGCACGCCATTCGTCCATAACGGTTGCCTCAGTCATCCCGGACAATTTCGCCACTTCTTCTTTATACTGCGCTTCGGTGGCAGCCACCTTTTCATTTCCGTCCTCAAGCCACGCAGGATGCCTTGTTCTGAGCTTCCTGATCAGATCGTCAAGATCTTCCTTTATCTCTTCGGCGGTGAGCTTTTCATCCAGATTTCTTGAATATACCCATTTTTTAACGCTTCCTCTGGCCGGGTCGAAACACGTCCTGTACAAAACAAACAGTCCCACAGCGAGCACCGCGATCGCCGCTATGACGATGCCCACTGCGATCAGTGTCTTTTTACCGTTGACTGCCTTCTTTTCTTTCATCTCTTGTCCCTCTTTTTAAGTCTTATCCGTTTGTTCTCCCCGAAAGATCACATGTTTCCGAGGAGCTTGTCTTTTAATACCCCAATAAATTCCCTGAGCATGTTGTTTGGCAGATACAGCGGCTTTGAGCCTGCCGAAAACGCGCATGCATTTTCAAATCCCGCTTTCTTTGCAAGTCCCTTGCAGCGGAAAACATGAAAATTGTTTGTGACGATCCCGATCTTTGCTTTACCTGTATCCACTCCGCGGTCTTTCAGGATCGCAGCGGAGTAGCGCATATTCTGCACGGTGTTCAGCGACTTGTCTTCAACAAGTATCCGGTCCTCGGGAATGCCATGCTTTACCAGATAGTCCTTCATCCCGACAGCCTCGGCAAACGGCTCGTTTCCTCCCTGTCCTCCGGAAACGATGCAAAGCGCCCCGGGATTTTCCGAAAGATACTCCAGTGCCCGGTCCAGGCGGTATTTAAGCACCACGCTCGGTCCCGAAGTATATACCCTTGCCCCGGGCACTATGATATAGTCAAGCCCTCTCTCGCCTTTTTCGGAGAAACCGCTTAAAATGAAGCCCTCCACAAGCAGAAAAAAAGCAAAAAGAAGCCCAAACGTCACAAATGAAGCCTTTCGCAGCGCATTGGGCACCTTTTTCCACAATCCGGCAAATTTGGCAGTCATCATGAAAAGGCATACCGCCGCTCCCATGATCCAGACCGCAAAAAACAGAGTTCCGCTCCCGCCCATAAATACAATGACGGAATATACGGCAAACACTACACCGAGGAGCAGCCAGACAAAGCCGCCCGCCCTCTTTTTATCAAACACAGATCTCATCTGGTCTCCCACACCATTCCTTTGGCCAGCGCAGTCTGTCTTGCCTCCTCATAAGGCAAAGGCTTTCCGAAATAATAACCCTGCGCTTTCTCACATCCTATCTTTTTAAGCAGATCCCAATGTTCTTCGCTCTCCACGCCCTCGCAGAGGCATTTAAGCCCCATATCGCGCGCACCTTCCACGATCTTTGTCATAAGTATGCCCGCTTTGGGATTTTTGTCAAAACTCCTGAGGAACAGCATATCCATTTTCAGCACGTCAAAAGAATACTCGACAAGGCTGTTCAGCGACGAATACCCGCTTCCGAAATCATCAAGCCATATCTGGTATCCCAGTTCTCTCATCTTTTCGCATTCCGACCGTATGTGTCCACTGTCGTTATGCAGCACGCTCTCGGTGATCTCGATATCTATCATGTTACGCGGAACATCATATTTTTCGCGTATGCTTTCGATGATACCAAAAATATCGCAAAGCTCAAAGTCAAGCCTCGACAGATTTATAGACACGGGAACGAGCGGTCTTCCCTCAGATCTTACTTCGGTGTATCTGCGGCAGACACACTCCGCCACATAGATATCCAGCTTGTGGATCATGTGAAACTGTTCAAGCGTGGAAATGAAATCGGCGGGAGGAAGCACTCCGAGATTCGGGTCCACCCATCTCACAAGCGCCTCAAAGCCGCATATCTCCCCTGTCCTTACACGCACAACGGGCTGATAGAACACTTTGATAAATCCGTTTGAGATGGCAACCTCCATGTGGTCAGCCACATACTGCTGCTTTCTGAGCGATTCCCTCAGCATCTCGTCGTAGATCCTGTACTGCTTGTCATGATGATGTTTTATGGAATTGCAGGCAAGTCTTGCATGGTCGCAAGCCAGACCGACCTCCGGCACCATATCCTCCGAAAAATACAGTCCCGCTTTGATGCGCACGCGCTTGGTGGGATCCTTGGAATGCAGCACCTGTCTGCAGACCATGTTGACCATGGAAATGACCTCTTCCCTGTCGCCGGTGGCGCATACCACAAAATGATCGTCAGAAAACCTTGAAACTATGTCGTTCGGAAACGTCGTCCTTATTATCCTCGCGATGTCGCAAAGAAGCTCGTCTCCTGCCTTAAACCCGTTCCGCTCGTTAAAGAGCTTGAAATTGGGAAGATCGAAATGGATAAATGATATGCTCTTTCTTCTGTATGCAGGGTTTGAGAGCATCGCCTGGACCGCCTGATAGAAAAACGGCATATTGAACAGTCCGGTGAGGGTGTCGGTCCCGTGGTTCATCGAAAGGACCTCAGCCTCCGCATATGAATTCCGGTTGTGATTAAAAAATTCATTCTGGTTCACGTCGACGATGAAAACATAGAAATAACTCTGTCCGTTCGCCCCGTGAAGTAGATGCCCGAAATCCTCGATATATTTTATCTTTCCCCATTTGGTGATGATCCTGTAGCGCACATAGTCATGGCGTTTTTCGCCAAACATCGTCTGCGCCTGGATCTGATTTTGTATCGTGTTCAGATCCTCAGGATGGACCATTCCTTTAAACGATCCCCCCGTAAAATCCATAAATTCCTCAAACGTGGCACAGTCATAAATATTCACCACGTTCTCATCCGCATAGACTATACGTTCTTCTCCGCCGTATTCATAAACAAAAAAGCCACCCGGCAAACCCGTAGGTATGAACATCTGCTCCTTCATGGATCTCCTCCCGCCTAACTCGCGCCAAAACTCGTGTCTAAAAGGGCTTTTTACAGAAACAATATACATCCTTTTCGTATAATTTACAACATTTTTCGAGCATTGACAGACGTTTTCTGAATAACTAATTACCTATTGACTTTGTAGGTAATTCATTTTATAATACGCACGATCAAAACAGAAAGGAGATCTTGCATTGATCTACGCAGATAATGCCGCGACCACCAGAATGAGCGAAGCGGCGATAAATACAATGGTTTCCGTTATGAAAGAGACCTACGGAAATCCCTCCAGCCTTTACAGCATAGGACAGAGAGCAAAGGAAGTCCTTGAACAGTCCCGCGAGGATATCGCAGGCGTGATAAACGCCGATGTACGAGAAATCTATTTCACATCGGGCGGCAGCGAAGCCGACAATCAGGCCATCCGCTCCGCAGCGGAAATCGGCAGGAAAAAGGGAAAGCTTCACATAATCTCTTCCGCTTTTGAACATCACGCAGTGCTCCACACCCTTGAAAAGCTGAAAAAAGAAGGCTTCGAGGTAACCCTTCTTGATGTTCATTCAGACGGCCTCATCCGTCCCGAAGAAGTGAGAAACGCAATCCGTGAAGACACCTGCCTTGTCACGATCATGTACGCAAACAACGAGATCGGCACGATACAGCCCATCAGAGAGATCGGCGCGATCTGCAGAGAAAAGAATGTTCTGTTCCACACCGACGCCGTACAGGCCGTCGCCCATCTCCCAATTGACGTAAAGGCAGACAACATAGACCTTCTCTCCGCTTCGGCACACAAGTTCCACGGCCCCAAGGGCGTCGGATTCCTATACGCCCGTAAAGGCATCCTTCTCTCCAACATCATCGAGGGCGGAGCCCAGGAGCGAGGAAAACGCGCCGGCACGGAAAATGTTCCCGGGATCGCGGCAATGGCTGCAGCGCTCAAAGAAGCCGCAGAAAGACTCCCGGAAAACACAGCTTATATCACACGTTTAAGAGACCGACTCATCGACGGCATCTCAAAGATACCGCACTGTGCGCTTAACGGCGATCCGGTTCACAGACTTCCCGGAAACGTCAGCTTCTGCTTTGAGGGCATAGAAGGCGAGTCCCTGCTCCTTCTTCTTGATGACAGAGGGATACAGGCTTCTTCAGGAAGCGCCTGCACTTCAGGCTCTCTCGACCCCAGTCACGTGCTCCTCGCCATAGGACGCGTTCATGACGTGGCCCACGGGTCGCTTCGTCTCACCATTGACGAAAGCCTGACAGAAAGCGATATCGACGAGATCGTAAAGAATGTAGCCGAAGTGGTAAACTACCTTCGCGGCTTCTCTCCCATCTGGAGGGATCTCGTCTCGGGTAAAAAACAGTTCATTCTCTGATCCGTGCATCACAGAAGATATATTTCAGGAGGCATACAACCATGGCATTATACAGTGAAAAAGTAATGGATCACTTTAGAAATCCCAGAAACGTCGGCGTCATCGAAGACGCGAACGCTATAGGTGAAGTAGGAAACGCCAAGTGCGGCGACATCATGAAGATGTATTTAAAGATCGAAGACGACATCGTACAGGACGTAAAATTTGAGACCTTCGGCTGCGGAAGCGCCATAGCGTCAAGTTCAATGGCCACCGAGCTCATCAAAGGGCAGCCCGTGAGCGAAGTAAAAAAGCTCACAAACAAAGCGGTCGCCGAGGCGCTCGACGGCCTTCCGGATTACAAAATGCACTGCTCCGTACTGGCCGAAGAAGCGATAAAATCAGCGCTTGAGGACTACCAGAACAGGACCGGCAAAAAAATCGATTAAAATTTTTAAATTACCTATTGACACGGTAGGTTAATCGTGGTATATTCCAATCCAACATAGTAAAGGAGGCGCGATAATGAGAAACAGCACTTACATCGATCAGAATATCGTCATGTGTTGTCGAATGCTTATCTCCCGGGCAAGCAATATGGCCGGCGCGACAGGCTTTGTAACCATGCGCCTCGATAAAGAACGATGTTAGAGCATATCTGTATTCATCGTATCACAGCCATTTGCCCGGGAGCTTTTTACCAAGTTCCCGGTTTTTTATAGCCGGGCACGTCAAAGCCTGAAAACACTAAAACAAACACAAATACGGGCAGGACCCGACAAAAAAGGAGACAACATCATGAGCGATTACAGATTTGAGACATTACAGCTTCACGTAGGACAGGAACAGGCAGACCCCGCAACAGATTCACGCGCGGTACCGATCTATCAGACAACATCTTATGTTTTCCACAACAGCAAACACGCAGCCGACCGCTTCGGTCTTGCAGATGCGGGAAACATCTACGGCAGACTCACAAACTCCACACAGGAAGTCCTCGAAAAGAGACTCGCAGCACTTGAAGGCGGAAGCGCGGCACTTGCAGTAGCATCCGGCGCCGCAGCCATCACCTACACCATCGAGGCCCTTGCCGCAAACGGCGGACACATCGTAGCACAAAAGACCATCTACGGCGGCACCTTCAATCTTCTTGAGCATACGCTCCCCCAATATGGTGTAAAGACCACCTTTGTAAACGTTCACGATCTGAACGAAGTAGAAAAAGCCATCACCGCAGACACCAGGGCAATCTTTCTTGAAACACTCGGAAATCCCAACAGCGACATTCCGGACATCGACGCGATCTCCGAAGTCGCACATAAGCACGGTATCCCCGTAGTCATAGACAACACCTTCGGCACACCTTATCTCATCCGCCCCATCGAACACGGCGCAGACATCGTTGTTCATTCCGCCACAAAATTCATTGGTGGACACGGCACCACACTTGGTGGTATCATAGTTGAGTCCGGTAAATTTGACTGGAGCGCAAGCGGAAAATATCCCAACATCGCAGAGCCCAACCCCAGCTACCATGGCGTATCCTTTTACAAGGCATTGGGTCCCGCAGCTTTTGTGACATACATCCGCGCCATCCTTTTAAGAGACACGGGAGCATGCATTTCGCCCTTCAACGCATTCCTGCTTCTGCAGGGTGTTGAGACGCTTTCTCTCCGTCTTGAGCGCCATGCCGAAAATACCAAAAAGGTCGTGGAATTCCTTTCAAAGCACCCTCAGGTTGAGCGCGTGAACCATCCTTCGCTTCCCGATCATCCCGACCACAAGCTTTATGAAAGATACTTCCCGAACGGCGGCGGCTCCATTTTCACCTTTGACATCAAGGGCAGACAGAAAGCTGCATGGGAGTTCATAGATGCATTAAAGATCTTCTCTCTTCTCGCAAATGTTGCGGATGTAAAGAGTCTTGTGATCCACCCCGCATCCACCACTCACTCCCAGCTTACCGAGGAAGAGCTGCTCGACCAGGGAATACGTCCCGGCACCATCCGTCTTTCCATCGGAACAGAGCATATCGACGACATCATCGCAGATCTTGAAAACGGATTTGCGGCAGTGAAATAGAACAAAAAGCACAAAACATATCAAGGAGGCATCCACATGTCAAAGATCTACAAAGGAGCAACAGAGCTGATCGGAAACACACCTCTTCTCGAGGTCACAAACATCGAAAAGGAACTCGGCCTTGAAGCCACTATCCTCGTAAAGCTGGAATACTTCAATCCCGCAGGAAGCGTTAAGGATCGTATCGCAAAAGCGATGATCGATGACGCAGAGGCAAAGGGACTTCTCAAAGAAGGCTCGGTCATCATCGAGCCCACCTCCGGAAACACAGGCATCGGACTTGCCTCCATCGCTGCGGCGAAGGGCTATCGCATCATCCTCACTATGCCTGAAACGATGAGTGTTGAAAGAAGGAACATCCTCAAGTTTTACGGTGCCGAGATCGTGCTCACCGAAGGCGCAAAGGGCATGAAAGGAGCCATCGCAAAAGCCGATGAACTTGCAAAAGAGATCCCCAACTCCTTCATCCCCGGCCAGTTCGTAAACCCCGCAAACCCTGCTGTTCACAAGGCCACCACAGGCCCCGAGATCTGGAAGGACACCGACGGAAAAGTTGACATCTTCATCGCAGGTGTCGGCACAGGCGGTACCGTGACCGGAACCGGTGAATACCTGAAGGAGCAGAATCCCGCAGTAAAGGTCGTTGCCCTCGAGCCCGAGGATTCACCCGTTCTTTCCGAAGGCAGGAGCGGCGCTCACAAGATCCAGGGTATCGGCGCAGGCTTCGTTCCCGATGTTCTGAACACAAAGGTCTATGACGAAGTGTTCAAAGCATCCGCAGCAGACGCATTCGCCACCTCAAAACTTCTTGCAAAAAAAGAAGGCATCTCCGTAGGCATCTCCTCGGGCGCAGCGCTTTTCGGCGCCATCACCCTCGCAAAACGCCCCGAGAACAAGGGAAAAGTGATAGTTGCGCTCCTTCCCGACAGCGGCGACAGATACTACTCAACCGCTTTATTCTCCGAAGACTGACTTCTGTTTGACCTCATGATGAAGCCCCCCGTAAGGCATATCCTTCGGGGGGCTTGTTTTTTTATTCATCCTTAAGTATAAACTTCATCAACACAGGATTGTGATCCGTATATTTGAATTGTTCGTCAAGATTCTGAACGTATGTGCAGGTGATATTGTCGGAGATCAGGAACCCGTCGAGGATCACCGTGAAACACTCCGGAGAATAGGGAATGTCCGCATTTCTCGTGGAGGGCACAAGCCCCTCCGCATAGTCCATACATCTTGAAAAGCCTTCGGGGATGGAATCTGCGGGGAAGGTGTTGCACCATGAAAAATCCCCGGTGAAGCCGGGATTGAAATATTCTTTTGAGGTTCCCGTGAAATCGTGGTTAAAATCACCGCCGGTTATAACATAGTTTCCGGCTTCGTATTCCTTTTTCATCTCTGCAAACAGCATCTCCATCTGCGCGTTTCCCTGCGCGGCATCCGTGCCGTAGGCGGAAAGATGCAGGTTTATGATGATAAGTTCCTTGCCGTTCTCGACAGGGATCCTTGAAATCGAATATGCTCTGTCAAGGTCGAGGATCTTTTTGATGCTTGTAGCGATAGGAAGGCTCCGTCTGAGTGATGAAGTCACATCAAATCGGCTCTCCGTGAGAAGTCCCGAGTTTGAGGCTCCGTGAGGCTTTATCAGCGGATACATGAGATATGCGGAATGGTAATTGCACGCAAACACATTATCGTACTGTCCCGCCTTTTCAAACCTCTCGTTCACCATAGCCGTCTGGTCTATATGAAAGCTTCTCGTGGAGTCGGTATCGACCTCCTGAAATATCGCTATGTCAGGTGAATACTGAAGCACGATGTCCGCGCAGCCGTTAATGCACGTGTTCACGCTTTCCTTTGAACGTGCCCTGCTTTCCTTGCCCCCGTCCATAAAGAACGAATAGTCTGCGGTATAGGCTCCGAAGCCCAGATTGTATGACGTTATCGTATATTCTTCACCGGTCTTTGCCTTCTCGGAGGCATTTCCCGTAATGGTGAGCGCCGTATTGTCGGGGATGCGGGAATATGAAAGAAGCACATAGGCTACATATCCGCCCACCACAAGGATCAGCACCGCCACAACGCATATAAGTATCTTATACCATTTGATCTTTTTCATCCCGCCACCTCTTTCAGTCCTTTCAGCATTTCAGCCCGTATCGGCCAAAGCAGCCCCCGGTCCGCCGGGAGCCAGTCCACCAGGTCCAGTTCCTCCGCAGTGAGCCACCGCGCAGCCGACGCCTCTTTCAAAACAAGAGTGCCCTCTGTGACAGATGCCCAGAAACAATCCATCGACAGATGAAAAGCCGGATAGTCATATTCCACGGTCATGATGAGCCTTCCGACTTTTATCTCAGTCTCCAGTTCTTCACGAATCTCGCGCACAAGCGCCTGCTCAGGAGTCTCGCCCGGCTCGATCTTTCCGCCGGGAAATTCCCATTTTCCTTTAAATTCTCCGTATCCGCGGGCTGTCGCAAATATCCTTGGCTCATTCTGTGATGTGTCTGTCATCACTGCCGCAACGACCCGGACATATTTTAAGATATTTCCGTCCTTGTCAAAGCAGACTTTCTTTCCTTCGGAAATGCCTTTTTCCGAAAGCACGCTTTCAGGCACCTCAACATATTTCTCCTCACCGGAAATCGTCTGCAAAAGTTTCAAAAGCGCCACAGGCTCTTTTCTTCCCGATTCCTCGCAGCCGAAATCCGCCTCGGTTATCTGCAACACTTTGTAAACATCACCGATCATGCTCTTCCTTACCAACACTCCGTTTTATTGTCTGTATTATACTTTTTTCTGTCATATAAAGCAAGACGGCACTTGTAAGGACCTCGCCTTAAGTGCCGTCATCATTGTCTTAGATCAATATGGGCTGTCTACAGTTTCAGCCTTTTTCACCGCTTCCTCAAGTGAAAGCCCCGCAAACATCTGTGCTCCAAGGAACCTTCCCGACCTTTTGTCATCGGCAAAAACACCTGCGACAATGCCGGGTATCGCGCTTTCAGGAGCGTTCGGAGCCTGCGGACCTCCAAGATCCGTTCTGCACCAGCCGGGATCCGTAAGGTTTATCATGACATCAGTCCCTTCAACGGTCTTCCCGAGATCTATCGTGATCTTGTCAAGCGCTGCTTTGCTCGCCGAATAACCTGCCTGTTCAGGCTCAAGACGGATGCCGCTCGTAGTGTTTAATATACGTCCGAATCCGCGTTCTATCATCTTTGGCATAAAATGATAGCAGATCATGGCAGGCGCGATGGTATTTACGTTAAAACTCGTAAGATAGTCCTCGACGGGCGTCTTGAAATATTCAACCCTGTACGCCACCTGGAGTCCCGCGTTGTTGAGCACTATATCCACCGGCACGTTCAATGCGTCTATCTCCTCAAGCATACGCTTTACAGCATCAAGATCGTTAAGGTCGGCCTCGACAGCGTATGCTTCAACCCCCAGTGCTTTCACCTCGGAAAGAACCTTTTCGGTGTG
>JAEEGH010021363.1_pt1 | contig 13375 bp, 21 predicted proteins | sample 9134181 | NCBI WGS metagenome assembly JAEEGH01 (sample SAMN16246544, study PRJNA631951) | gut metagenome | biome: gut microbiome; feature: rumen; material: DP-attached | host: Bos | place: Iran: Karaj | collected 2018-10
TAATTATTTACTCTGTTTGCTAACTCTCGCTGAATCTTGTGGTACAGAGGCCACAAAATTCGGTCAACATGCTTGATGCCTGTTGTGTAGAGCGCAACGCCCTGCACGCACCCTGTAAGGCACTCTGCCATATCCAACTGTAAAGCCTCTTCAAACCCAATCAGACCTTTTGCCATCTGGCGATAGAGACTCGGACTGACACTGCTTTCACATCGACGCAGCATCAGCATAGCGAGGCTACTGACGGGAAAATCTGACACCATGTCGCGATAGAACACTGTGAGTTGTTGACCATGAACCTGACGGTTCTGCTGTTTGCGCTCGAAGCGCTTCTGGAAAACTGAATCTTTCATCTTTACTTTCCTTTTTTTTTTAATACTAATGTTACTTCGTGGAACTCATCCAGTCGGGGTTTATAGAGCCCGTGGTTTTTTGTTCACGTTGCAAAATTAGTGCGTTTTTCTTAGCATAAAGAGAAAAAAATAACCCGATACACACTAAGGTATATCGGGTATATTCCAATGTTTGGAAAGTATATCGGAAGGTATAACGAGCCGACTAATCTTTGCGTCGCCACATCTTTCCTGGCTTCAAATAAAGTGGCTCTTTGGCATAGACATAAAAGCCATTTGACAGTCCCTGACGTTCGCCAAAGAACATGTCTTTCAAGAGGAAGGCAAGGTCTCGGTATTGATTGTCAGGCCAAAGTTCAAGGTTGTGCTCCTTTACATTAATTTTATTAATAGCAGACTTTAAGTCTATCTCGGCAACAATGGGCTTGTCGAAATGGAAATGAGCGTTAATCCACTGGCAGAAGTCGGCACGCTTACGCTGTTTGATCCAGCCAAACCACTCGAAGAGCACGCAGACAACCACCCAATACGACTTCTGCTTTAGCACAGCCAAATCGCCGTCCAGTCTATCACTAAAAGCAGCCTCTACTTTATCGGCATCCACACGAGGGTCGAATGGACCTACAACTAAAGGAGGTGGAGGACATCCTAAAACCGTTTCGAATACTTCATCGGCAAAGAAGGCCTCTTGCATCTCTTCAATGGTCATAATCGGCACACCCAACCCTTGGGCAAAGTCCAGAACTTGTTCCGACTCGCTCACCAACCAGCAGTCGGGAATTTTCTGCGACCAATACAGCGCAGCACTCTGTTCCCATGATATATAGTTGTTATAGTTTTGGTAAAAAGCCACAAACTCATGCAGTGTGTTTTCCTCAAAATCCATAACATCGAACATACCGAGTTTCTGTCCGTCGCGTACTTGTGCTTTACTCTGTAAACCCTCGTAAGTATATTGGGTCATCGTTAGTTTGCCAAGAACTCTTTCTGTGACACCCCCAATATCTGTAGGTTCGTTTACGGTCGTGAACGACTTGACGATGGCGCTCATTACCCTGTCGATACTGAAATGTTCCAATGTCGCCTTTTCGGCAACTACAAAGTTGTAAATCATATCTATTTATTGTCGATATAAGATATTTCGTTAGTACCAAGAATTTCGTTTGCTTTCTCCTCGCTGATAAGGTTTTCGGCTAAGGCACGATACACCATACGCGAGAACCTGTAAGAAGTTTCTTCTCCCAGATACGTAGAAGTCTTTGCCCAAGCTTTCAGTTTCGGACTCATGTTCTTTTTGATGCAGAACTCGCGGTAGAATGCATCGCTCATGATGTGCTCGTCCTTCAATCGGTGGAGGATGGCTTCGATGCTGATGCCGAATTGGGTCTGTAGACGTCCAATTTCATTCAGGAACACCTTATTAATACGCGTGCCAAACACCTGATGAAGCACTTCCGATGAAAGGAGCATTTCGCCAGCAAAGTAATGACATAGCGACTCCCGTTCCTTCTCCGATAGGCTGTCGCTCATCCGCATGACACTGTGGCCAAACTCATGCAGGCCTGTGAAACGTTTGCGCTCCACGGTGTAATGCTTATTTAGTACTATCACAGGTTTCTCATTAACGAATATGCACATGCCGTCGAATGCATCGGGAGCCTCAATCTCTATCACACGCAGACCATGAGACTCCAGCAAGTCAATAATGTTGCTCAATGGACCAAGCCCCAAATGCCAGTCCTCTCGGATGCGAGCCACCACGCGCTTCACGTCGTTTCTATTCGAAACCACCATTTCGCTTAGGTCGTAGTCGAAGTCCGTGCTGATACCTAAAGTATCCTCAATCTCCAGATAACGCTCGGCTTTGTCCTTCACCTCCTCGTTGATGGCATTCTCATCGCCCTTACTCAATTTGGACTTTTTGCGATAATCTGCAGGTCGTGTAATCTGTGCCGTCACCGGACGGAAGAAATAGTCGAAGTCCATACCCAATGCCTGTGCTAAAAGGATATGCACTCGTGAGGACGGCATCATCTTGCCAGCCTCATACTTCGAGATGTTCGGCTTGCTCACCTCGCCATTTGTACGCCGTGATAGTTCATCCATCGTTAGCCTTTTCATTAACCGGGCGCTCTTTAGCCTCCGCCCGAAAATTTCCTTGTAATCCATAACTTCTGACTCTATGATTCTGAGTTATATTTCTTTCAGGCAACAAAATTATGTAAAAATATTATAAATGTTGCGTTTTGGCTAAATAATTAAGATTGTTTAACGAGAAGTTGAGTGTATAGCTTAAATCACACCAACCTCAGCATTAATGTGTGGATTCATTTGCCTGATATTGTTTATACGTTTGTTTTTTACGAGAATCCTAAAATATGGACATTTCCCGTTTACACGTAAATCTTTGCCATCATCACCTTTCCGGAATCGAACTATCTCAAATTGGTCTGGATTGTATTTATGCAGGAATGTGATAGGCACACCCATCAATCCAGCAAAGTCATTCGGAATGTCCTGAGTCTTATTAACATTGATGCCATCACAATTGTCATACTTGGGATAGGCTGTCTCGTTACCGCAATATACTTTGGTTAGTTCAATATCTTCATGACGCTGATCAAGTTCCAAGTTTGTAAGCCAAAGACAACCGTTTGTGGCAATAATCTTTTGGCCTTCACTATTAACACTTACTTCCGTTCCGTATTGGTCATAATTTTCTGGTACAATGAAACCTGTAATTCCACGCCCAAGATTGACTCCAAGCCATGCTTTGCCTTCCTGGATTAGTCCGAAGATTTCTTTATACGTGATAGCATTAACATTCCCAATAATTAGGAACTGTTTATCATATCTCACAATTTGCGCCACGAACTCCCTAAATAGTGAGAATGGCGGATTTGTGACAACTACGTCAGCCTGCTTAAGCAGTTCTATGCATTCAGCACTTCTAAAGTCACCACTTCCATTAAAATAGTTAATTTTAATGTTGGCAGGATTAAAATGGTCGCCATCTTCACCACTATATTCACACCAGAAACCTTTTTCAGATTCTTGGCTAAAAAACAAGTCATTAACCTGTTCCCGATAACAAGAGGCTATTATTTTCTTAAGACCTAATTCATGGAAGTGTATAGCAAAGAATCTAAAGAAATTGCTAATCCGCGGGTCATCACAATTGCAATATACGATTTTACCCACAAAGCTATCTGGATAATATTGCAACTCTCTTTCTATATCACATAATTGCGTATAGAACTCATCGCTTTTCGATTTCTTTGCTTTTTGCAATAATTGATTCGTTGCGTTTCTTGTCATAATTCTATTTCGTCTGATTGAATAAATCACTCCATAAGACCTGAAGTGAAGTGTTTGCTATCTCAAGCATTACATTAAACATATCGTTGACATTCCAGCTTTCACCTTTGCCCTGAGTATAAATAGAAGCGGCTTGAAGCATGATAGTCTTGTCGATATGTTTTACAAACTTATTCTTGCAAAGGTTGGTGTTGATAGGCATTCCATAGTTAGCTGCTGTCAAACGGTCAAGTCTGTTCAACATTCCAGAATTATATTCCAAAGTAACAACTCTCCCGTCTGGACGGGTTACAGTAATAGTTTCAGTCAGGAAGTTTGAACCCTCGAGGAACAAAGCGTATGGAAAATGTGACTCTGCCAACATGAAATTGGCAATTTCAGAAATATTCTTGTGTGACCTTTCTATTGCATTACCTGCAGCCATCAAATCTTGATCGTTGTTCTTTCCCACGAGATTTCCCTGCCTGATGTTTTCTACATCTTTACCTTGAACCTTAGCTTCGGAGACTAAAACAACGCGCCAGTTTTCATTATCATCCTGTACCTCAATAACACCTCCATCAGGAATTATGCTCGCATTTTCAACAAACAATGTCTGTCCAAGAGCAGGATCTACCTTCTGGAGTGCTTCATTGATTTCTTTCTTTGAAATGCTTGTTCTGTATCTGAATGTTAGTTGAGGATAGTCCTTCTTCAACTGTTCAAAAACAGCAGTCTGAATTGTTCCGACGGTTGTGTCATGAAGTTTAGCTTCTGCGCCAAAGATACTGATTACTCCGTGCCCCGCTTTCTGCTGGGTGGTTAATCTTGAGGATTGATTTTTCTTTGCCATAATTATTGATTACTTTTTGAATTTCTGTATTAAATGAAATCACTTAACGGGCGTATTTTTGCCCGATAAGTATTTATTCTCTCAGCCAAATTATCATGTATTTTGAAGCCCACGTCGCACTTATTGTCAAATTTGAGTACTACGTAGTATGATGCATGAGAAGGTGTGAATCCATAATTTTCAAGGGTTTCTTTTGTCCATATCTGGAAACATCCTTTTTGCTTCAACTTAAATAATCTACAGCTTTGTCCACTTGTATGCAATAACACGTATTTCATATGTTCAAAACCTGGGGTTATACATAGTGATCCTTGTGATTCACCTGCTCGTAGATAGCATATGCCTGTCTCTATCATCTTCTCCCTTGTCTCTTTACGAGCATGATTAACCAACACCATTGTTTCCTCTGGGTTTTCTGACATTAGTTTCTGCAACTCAATGGCTCGAATGGGATTATTGATTTCAGTTTTCCTTCTGATACCCAAATTGAGATATTCTTCGCTTTGGTCAATGCCAATGAATTTTCTGTCAAGCAGGTTTGCTGCTATTCCAGTAGTACAACTCCCGGCAAAAGGGTCTAAAATGGTTTCTCCAATTTGAGTGGATGCCAATATAATTCGATAGAGTAAACGGAGTGGCTTTTGCGTTGGGTGCTTCCCACATGTCTTTTCCCACATTCCAACAGTTGGCAATTTCCAGACATCAGGCATCAACACACCACCATTCATTTGTTTCATTAACTCAAAATTGAAATAGTGTCTTGACTTAGGATTCTTTCTGGCCCAAATGATATATTCCGATGAAAAATTGAAATGAAGATCTCCCCACGTGGGAGTAGGGTCTGACTTTTGCCAAGTGATGATATTTATGATTTGGAATCCAGCCTCTTTCAAGCACATCTCCACAGAATATATGTTGTGAAATGTCCCACACACCCATATGGTTCCATTATCTTTAAGAAGCGCTTTACAAGCATCTATCCATTTGCGATTGAAACTGTTTATCTGCTCCAACGAGTCAAGTTTATCCCATGATCCTTTGTCAACGGATACCATCTGTGTACCTTGTATCTTCTTCCCACCATTAGACAGGAAATAAGGAGGGTCTGCAAATATCATGTCAACTTGTTGGTCCAGTTGACACATCACCTGAATGGTGTCACCTTGATACAGATAGAACTGATTATCGCTAGACTGATAGAACATTGCCGCATTCATTTATCTGTTTAAACAAATCGTTGATATCAACGTCCTCCAGAATTTCATAAGGTTTTAATGATGATGTATCAATCTTTGCTCTGTGCTTTTCAAAATAATCCTTTAGAGAAGCATCAGAATCAACCATGATTGAATGCCGGTTTTCTTCAATACAAACACGTCCGGTAGTACCAGATCCCGCAAAGAAATCTAAAACCACAGCGCCTTCATATGACAATGCTTTAACAAATCGACGGATAAGTTCCAATGGCTTCTGCGTAGGATGACCTACACGTTCAACGGAGTTGCCATTTAGTCTTCCGATTTCCCAAACATTGGTAGGGTTCTTCCCTTTCTCAATATTTTCAGGAACAAGCCTTTTATCCTTAAGCGCAGCTTTCTTAGCCTCTTCACTATACGGTACCCTCACTGAATCCAAATCGAAGAAATAATTCTTGGTTTTTGACAACCAAATTGCTTCCTCATGCCGGTTCGCAAAAAAACGGTGAGAACTCATTCCATTCTTGTAATACCAGATAATAAAGTTCACCAAACGCAAATTGGTGTTATGGCGTGCATAATGAAGAATCTCGAGCAAATCACCTTGTTTCAAATCTTGGAACTGGAAACCGCCGAAAATGACGCAATTACCATTATCGGTCAGTATGCGATAAATATGATCGAGCCATTGTTTGGCCCATGAAAGATAGTCGGTAAAAGAATCCCATGCCTCCAAATCAAGATTGTATGGAGGGTCAACGATAACCAGTTGGATTGAGTTGTCTGGTATCGTCTTTAGAAACTTCACGGCATCTCTTATGTATAATGCGTGATATGTCTTTGTTACATTACAGGCCTCTATAGCGGAACTATGTTTGGTTCCACTCTTTGCGAGTCTATTCATCGCAATGTGCCCACTATTGTAATGTGACTTATTCGGCATGACCTTCTTTAGTTATCCATATTCATTATTTCACATGCTTCTTGAACATGCCGAAGTTCTCCAAGAAGGAAATCCTCTGAGTCTAATTGGTATATTTCATGGGTTTCTGGTTCTTCGCATGAAAAATGCAAACCATTATCAAACCAGATTTCATTAACATCCAATTCTAATACTTGAGAGAAACAACAAGAAATAAGTCGGGGCCTGTTCTCGATGAATGAGATTTTTCCCTGTGATTTTTCTATTGCTGCCTTGATGTTTTCTACAACAAGCCTATTCAGCTCAACCAGAACATCATCTAAAGTAAGAGTTCCTGCCGACACTTCCTTGCGAATCAACTCAACAATTCCTTCTTTTGTCATATCAATTAGGCAAAATCTAATTACTACCCATAATTACAATTTAAATAAAATCGATGCAAAGTTACAAAATATCTGGGAGATAAAAGAGATTTATCTCAGAAAAAACACCTTATTTAATAGAAAAAGAAAACATGCGGCTGTTTGTAAAGCCTTCAAGAAAATGACAGTAATGACAGATGACAGTTTTCTGAATTTGAGAGGAAAAGAGGTATTAGTAAATATATATTATAATATATATAATACTAATCTGAATCATCCACCGATTTTCAATAACTGTCATTTGTCATCTGTCATCATAGAATCGGTTAAAATCGCCCACCCTGCCCGCTATCGACGAAACGTAATCTTCGAGACTCGAAAATTACGGCTTCGAGGCCACGAAATTACGGTTCGTTTAAATGATGCGATTAAGCGAGAGCAGAACCATGCTTGCATGAGCTCTGCCGAGCGTGAGCATCTTCGATGTTGAAAACATCAATTCGTCAAATTCGTGCTGAAAATCGCCCCAAATCGATGGGCAAAATTTGGAAGCAAATGATAAATGTCGTACCTTTGCATTGTCAAAAGATCTAATGACAAAAGCGGGATGTCGGCCACCCGATGCAGATGGCCGCAAAGAGTCTAATACTAAGAAAAACACATTTTAAAGTATGGCAAAGATTTTGTATGAAGTAAAACAGAACCAGAACTCGTCCAGCGTTGCTTACGGCAAGTGGTTCGCACAGGTGAAAACGTTGGAAACGCTGAACACGCGCAAGCTGGCAACTCACATCAGCGAGCACGGAAGTATCTACACCCCCGACGTCGTGTACGGCGTATTGGAGAAGTTCCGCAGCTGTCTCATCGAGATGCTGCTGGAGTCGAAGAAGGTGAAGATTGAGGGCCTCGGCACATTCTACACCACGCTCGAAAACACCAAGGGCGGTGCTCAGTCGAAGGACAAGTTCAACGTGAACAGCCACCTGAAGGCACTGCACATCCGTTTCCTGCCCGAGCAGACTACGGAGGAGAACATCTCCAGCCGTCAGTTCCTGAAGCAGGCCGAGTTTATCAACATCGATTCGCTCCTGAAGAAGGAGGAAGAGACTGAGAACGGAGGCGATTCTACTGGCGGTGACAACAGCGGTTCGCAGAACCAAGGCAGCAATAGCGGCTCTCAGGACGGAGGCAACTCAGGTTCAGGTAGCAACAGCGGTAGCGGTTCCAACACCGGAGGCTCAACGGGTGGTAACACCGGCGGCAACAGCGGTTCGCAGAGCGGCAGTCAGAGTGGCACCGAGGGTGACTATCGACTGGTGATCTACAAGTACGGCAACGGTGCAATGAGCGTGACCGACGACAGCGAACAGGAAATCAACAGCAACGACCAGGTGCATTCCGGTTCTAACGTGAACATCAGCGTCGTGTCCGGAAACGGCTTGGAGCCGACGGCTAAGATCAACGGCAGCAACATTGCCCTGACTGAGAATGACGGAACTTACACCGGTTCGTTCCAGATGCCTACCAAGGGCTCTGTATTGGAGATTGACTCCGAGCCTGACGAATTCGATCAGAACTAAAGAGTAGCGCCTACGGGCGCACTCTTTTAGAAACGAGAATGTCTAACCCTTAAATGAAAAACACTATGAAAAAGGAAACTTGGAAGACCGTCATTCAGGTCATCGTATCAATCCTCACGGCAGCTTTGACTGCCCTCGGAACTACGAGTTGCATGGGCCACGGCCCACTCGCAATCTGAACAGAAACCATCTAATCTCTCCACGTCCGCAATCTCCCAACGAGGTTGCGGATTTATTTTGTCCCTTTGCCACAACGCCACTTTGCCACATTAAGGTAAATTCAAGGCGCAAACGGCTAAAAAAAACGTAAATGCTTGTTGGTTTGGAAAATAATCGCTATCTTTGCACCGTGTTTCTTCGGAGGCACAACATATTTTATTTGCTCACAATTCTCCTGTCGAATTAGCACCTCCATCTGAGAGAAAGACGAGCATTGACTAATTCTTGTTGGGGTATGCGCAATATGCGCAGACTTCACCATAAGGAATTAGAGGCCGTGCTAAGCCTGACAGGAGATATGGCTGGGGTCTGCGCTTTCTCTTTTGCCCGGGGAGTACGAGTGCCGGCTTTCGGTTGAAAGCAGGGATATTAACAGTCGGGCAAGGGAGATTGAATTATGAATGATTTCGAGGCTGATCTGATTATTGGTATAGCCCAAGCTATGCTTTCACGCAGGGGCTATGAGGGAGAAGAGGAAAAATTCGCTTCTCAGGTTCTAAAGTATGCGAACTGCATCATCAAACAAACAAAAACGGAGGGTTGATTATGACAAAAGATAGTTTACTAAACAGGTTTGATGACTTGCTTAATGAATATGTGTCTGAACTGGATTTAGATGCATTAAAAAAGGTTGATGAGGAATATACACTATTTGACGGAAGTGCTGATTATGAGTACCCTACATTTGGAGTCGGATTGCGTTTCACGATAAATTTAAACCAATATCTTCTTCAGACAAACAATAATGTTAAAATATAGTTAGTAAATAGATTGAAATATGAGTAAAACATATACTTACAAAGAACTGAAAACAATGGGGTTTAAACCTGTTCTACAGATTTCTCCGACAATTAGCGGAATAAAAAGATGTAGCTCTATCATGATTTCAAATAGTGCTTTCTCGTCTGGAATTAAAGCATATGGTGGATATAATGTGGAGGATTGAAATATGAACAAACAAGTAGAACAGATAAGAGCCGAGATTGAAAGGCAGAAAGATGTTTTTAGACCATCTATCGCATCGATTAATGGTAACAGTGCAAAGGTTGTTCTTCAAGATTTACTTAACTTCATTGACGATATGGAGGAAGAAGATCAACAACCAGAGTATAGTTGCTTTGAAACTATATACAAGCGTGGTAGAAAACCTCATTGGAATATCGGAGATACACTTGCTTTCTATGAATCCTATTCAGATAGAGAAGGTGAGTGTGTATTAGGTAAGGTTACGAGGGTCGAACTTGAAGAAGAGGATGACTGGTTCTATACTTTTGAAGATGGAAACGTATATGACGAGCAATCGTTGTTAGAAGACAAAACTTATAAAAAGAACTAATATGGATAAGTTGCAGCAAGTAAAAGCCAAACTTGAAGAAATGAAGGCTAAATACAATCAAGAACACGAAGAAGAAGAGCACCCATTGCACTCTAATGGTTATGGTATGTATTGGAGTGGATTCTTCAGTTGTTTGAAAGAAATAACATCACTTATTGATTCTATAGAAAAAGAGCCTGCAAGCGAGGATTTGCAAGAAGATAAAGACTTGCCTGTTAGGCATCATAACTATTTGGGCATAAGTCAAGTGATACACGGGAAGTACAAAAAATAAAGAATAATGAGATATGAAAACAATGATTCACGTACTTCTCGGTACGGTAATATTCGGTGGTCGCATCCTTTACTTATATTTAAAAAGAACGAGATTAAATAAATAAACAAGATTGAGATATGGGTGCTTTTGGTGTTTTAATAATTTCGATTGCAGGGTTTTTCTTACTACTTGATTTCATTCTTTTAGTATGTTATTTAATAATCAAAAGAACAAACAAGATTTAGATATTTTCTAAGATAATAATTAAACAAAGATATAGCTAATAGGTATAACGTTATCAAATAAATAGAGTATGGAATCAAATACATTTGGACTAATAGCAATTGTTGCAATTGGTATATATGGAATAATATTTGCAATATACTTATTGAAAGAATTGAGGGATATAGAAAACGGTAGTGTAGATAAATAGTATTAACAATGTAGCGGTGTATTAATATGGAAATAGTATTGACAGTATTACTTATTGAATTACTATTATTAGGAATTCTGTTTAGTGTATTAGTAGGAGTAAAAAATAGAAAAGGTATAAACAAAGAAGAGTTACTGAGCAAGTTAGAAGCAATCGAGAGTGAATACAAGGGATACAAATGGGGTATGTCACACGATGCCAAATCGAAAGAATACTACAACTACGCAAGTGGATTGTGTGAAGCAACAGAACGTATAATCAAACTAATCAAGGAGGATTGAGATATGTGGTGGTTTAGTTTTATTGGTGGGGGTATTTGCCTTCTTACTGCATTAGGTATGACTATGATAGTTGATAAAAGTAATAAACAGGATTGAGGAATGGATAAGAAAGAAATTACAGAAGAGACAATTGCAATGAACGAGAGACTTAAGAAACTTGAGGGTGAGACCAAATCAAGTTTAATTTTGTCTATAATGAAATGTAAAGACTTTCATTATAACAAATGGTTAAACAAGTAGCATAGAATACTTATTTTGAAACGAGAAAGCTATGAGCCATTGGATAAATTTTGACCTACTTATGGCGGAGATAGGTCTTCACCGAAGCAACGCACAAAGGGAAATACTGAACTATAAGAACGAAAACAAGCCGTTTCCGACCTCGCCAAGCGAATATACAAGCCGTGATTTTGTGCATAGGCTTTTATATGAGAATGAAGTCGGAAAGGAAATAATACTGATGTGTCTTGAGGTTTGGTGTAACGATTTCAAGTTTTCGTCTGAGGAAGTGAAAGACATTATCGCTAAAGAAGAGCTGGATAAAAACGAGAAGTTATGACACAAGAAGAGAATGAAATTGTACCGTTTTCACAAGGAATGAAAATAGTACAAGTGGAATGTACTTAGTGGACACTAATGTATTGAAACATAAACAAGATTGAAATATGACAAAGAAATACTGGGCAGATTGGCAGAAAAGAGTTGGTGAGACTCAAAACATACATCTGTTTTATAGACTAAATGAACAAGGTAAACATGTCGATTATAGTGGCGTTATTAATGAACTAAATTGTGATAGATTAGTCAACGCGACGTTCCATGGTGACATTGTTGATTTGGTAATAGAAAGACATTCGATGGTGTTTAACGAATCTGCTTGGGGATTTCATACCCACATTGAAAATGAATATCTGACACTGCATCGTGAAGAAATAGCAAATGTCAAATTTGTCAAAGTTTGAGCTATAACATTACTTGCAGGGGACACAACCGATTTTGGTTGTTATTGAAAAAACAACCATTTTCGGTTGTAAATGGCAAATACAACCTTTTGAGGTTGTGAAATGAAGGATTATTTATAGCGGCTGATGATACCTTCCAAGTCTCTTAACAGGTTGAAGTCCCTGTTACGGGCAAATACGGCATCAACGTAACAGCCCCAAGTAGTAAGGTATATCTCGTCAGCCAATTGATTGATATTCGTGCCAACCGGTAATTCTTTCTGATTCCTAGCCTGTTCCAACACGCCGAGAAGAACGCTTCTTAACTTTTCATTTGAGGCTTTGAAATAGGCAGTGAACTCAGGCATCACTTCCTTTGTTGATGATAGGAGGTGAAGGAATACACGGGCAGCCTCGCCTTGACTACATTCCTTTGCCTCCATGATAATTTTGATGGGTTGTTCAAGCCATTCAGCGTAAAAAGTGATAAATTCCGCCAGCGTCTTCGGATGACTAACGAATGCATCAAGTTCTTCTTCGTTCCGCATACGGTCAAAAAGTCCTACTTCCATCGCCAGCCTAAAAATGTCGGGTTTGGTCTTGGCATAGTAAAACAGCGCACCGCGAGTAAAATCGCCGTTATCCTCTATGTCTTGTATCGATACCGTCCCATAATCTGCGCTAAGGAATGTCTTGAACGCAGAACGGAATATCGTCTCTTTATTCACTTTACGACCTGGCATATTCGCTATATTTTTATTCTCAGGGTGCAAAGATACATAATTATTGTGAGAATCGAGCAATATGGTATACATTATTTATAAATATAGACCTTATTTGGTTGTTGTTCTGTTCAGTTTTCTGCGCAGAAAACCGAACAATATCAGTCTGAAAACGAATTCTTTTTGCTTGCACCCCTGCTTATGTTACAAATGCGATCGCAAACAAACGCATTTAGTAACAAGTAAAAAGAACAAAGGATGAAATACAATATTCTGACTGAAACGGCTTTCTTCCGTGCCGTCCAAAACGGAAGTCTCGAAGATATGACTGCCTGTTATGGTGAGTTTATCGAAAGGGTTGTGGATGTGTGCGGTTGCAAGAATGGCAAGACAACGGCCGTTGCCACTCTGCTGTTCGCAGGGATAGAACTGAAGGCAATGGACAAGGGGACCACATTCTACGTAAGTCTGCCGATGAAGATTGCGGAGAGCAAGGGGGATGCGGTTGTGGCGGAGGTCATGAAAGCCTCGGAGGAGCGGAAACGTGTGCTGGTGGTTGACGACAGCAACGTGTGGCTGCTGATGATACAAGGCGTTCTGCAGCAGAACGGTTTCGACTGTGAC